>Ga0302325_10009141_pt1 | contig 21694 bp, 19 predicted proteins | sample Palsa_T0_2_FD_201948 | JGI IMG/M metagenome (GOLD analysis project Ga0302325, IMG submission 201948) | Peat permafrost microbial communities from Stordalen Mire near Abisko, Sweden - Palsa_T0_2 | ecosystem: Environmental > Terrestrial > Soil > Palsa > Peat permafrost | place: Sweden: Abisko...
GCGCGAGCACCTCGACATGGGTTTTGCCCTCCGTCCAGCCTATCGGGATGGTGAATTTCTCGGTGTGAACCTCATCGACGCCCGCGTGGCGAAATGCTTCCACCGCCCAGCCGGTTGCTTTGTCCGCTGCGGCCGTGCCGGTAAGCCGGCCGCCCAGGGTATCGGTGAGGTATCGCAAATTTTCGGCGAGAGGGGACGGACCCGTGGCGGTTCGCAGAATGTCGGGCGCCAAGTCCGCACATGATTTTTCGAGCGAGCACGCTCCGGCGCCCTGCGGAACTTTCGGCGCGAGTGGATCCTTCACCGGCGGGAGTTGCGCGAAAGCGGGCGCGGCAAAAGCGAGCACGAGCAGTAAGGCCGGACGCGAGCACATCCATCGGATCGACATTAGGAGCCTCCGAACGCGGGATTATAGCTCTATTCGGGTCTCCGAATGGGGGCGCAGTCGAGGGTAACCCCCTTTTGTGTAAATGCGCTACCTGATAGTTGGAGTCCGCGGGCGGACGGAAAGCTTCCCGCTGGAAGGCGGGCGGTATATGTTTCGTACAATATTTGCGCGGCTCAATCGTCTACACAGGTAGATGAAGGAAGCGATCGGCATAACCGAAATGGCGGACGCACAAGACCGACGGATTTCCGAAACCTTCGTACGCGAGCAAGCTCGGCTGCGCAACTTCATCCGCAGGCGGGTGCCCGATCGAGCCGATGCAGAAGACATCCTGCAAGACGTCTTTTACGAGTTGGTCGAGGCCTACCGGCTGATGAAACCGATCGAGCAGGTGGGAGCCTGGTTGTTCCGCGTGGCGCGTAACCGGATCACCGACCTATTTCGCAAGAAGAAGCCGGAGGCATTGCCGGACCAGCGGGTGGAAGCGGCGGATGGCGAGTTTTTAATGCTTGAGGATCTGCTGCTATCGCCGGACGCCGGGCCGGATGCGGTTTATGCCCGCGCAGTGTTGCTCGAGGAGATCGCCGAAGCATTGGACGAGCTTCCCGAAGAGCAACGCGAAATTTTCATCGCCCACGAAATCAATGGCCGCAGCTTCAAGGAGCTTGCGGCTGAGACGGGGCTCAGCGTGAACACGCTGCTTTCCCAGAAACATTACGCGGTAATTCATCTACGGGAGCTGCTTCGAGAAATCTACGACGAATTAACCTAAGGACTTAAAGACAAAGACGAGGACACACACATGATGCGAGATGAGATTGGACGTGGGATCGGACGTGGAATCGGGAATGGGATCGGCCGTGGGATTGGGATGTTAATCAAGGTTGCGCTGATCGTGCTCATCGTAATTGTGGGATTTGGCCAGGGCGTCTACCACCTGTGGAACTGGCTGATGCCCACGCTGTTTCGATTGCCGGCAATCACGTATTGGCAGAGCGTCGGACTCCTAGCACTGAGCTGGCTGCTGTTCGGCGGCGGGCGCGGGTTCTTTGGCCGGGGAGGACGACACATCGGCGGTCCGTGGCGGCGCGGCCAAGACGGGCGCTGGGAACGGATGACCCCGGAAGAACGCGAAAAGCTCCGCGAAGTGATACGCGGCCGCTGCGGACAAGGTCCAGCCGAGGCGCAGGCCAAAGTCTGACGTTTGGAATATGGCCTTCAGCGCGCGGCAACGATGCGGTCAGCGGTGCGCGCGACTTGCACCATCTCCGCGACGTCGTGCACGCGTACAATGTGCGCGCCGCCCAGAATGCTGGCGGTGACGGTGGCGGCGGTGGCCCAGGTGCGCTGGTCCTCGGGGACGCCGCCGAGTAGGTGTCCTAGGAACGCCTTGCGCGATGCACCGATCAGGATCGGGCGGCCCAATTTAGCTAGCGCTGGCAGGTTCGCGAGCAATTCGAAATTCTGCGCGTAGTTTTTCCCGAAGCCGATGCCCGGATCGATAATCGCTTGCGACTCGGGCAGGCCATACTTGCGAGCGCGGTTCAAAGTTTGGCGCAGTCCCGCTATTACATCGCGCACGACGTCGCGCGCGAATGGACCTTTCTGCATGGTTCGCGGTTCGCCGCGCATGTGCATGAGCACCATGGGAACTTTGTAGCGGCGCGCTAACACCGCCAAATCTGGCTCTGCGCGCAGGCCGGTGACATCGTTCAGCATGGCTACGCCAATCTTCAATCCCGCTTCCGCGACGGCTGACTTTTGAGTATCCAGCGAAATGGGGATTTTCAAGCGGTTCCGGAGCCCTTCCAGAACCGGCAGCACGCGCGACATTTCTTCTTCTGCGGAAATTCCCTGCGAGCCCGGCCGTGTCGATTCGCCGCCGATATCCAGGATGTCGGCGCCAGCGCGTTCGCAGGCTAGCGCGTGGGCGACCGCTTTTTGCGGATCGAAAAACCGGCCGCCGTCGGAAAAGCTATCCGGGGTGATGTTGAGCACGGCCATGATCAAGGTGCGCTCGCCCAGGACCAGCGTGCCGGCGGGGGTATGCAGGCGGAATTTTTTTCGCGGAATCATCGCGTGATTAAACCGCCGATGAACCGTAGGCCCGGAAGCGCAAATTGCCGGCCATGAAGCAGAGTGCGGGCCGCTTGGTAAAGCGTGATTTTGTTGCTATTCAACGATTTTCTGCCCTTTAGAATCAGGCACTTGGCGGAGGGTATCTCTTCACTGTTGCGATTGGAGAACCGGGCCTCAGGGGCTATCTGTGGCGCTTGCCGGCCAAAGGTAATCATGATTCTCGTGGCGATCGGGAGAGGCTGGGGAATTCCTGAGGAAGGATGCTTTTTGCAGAATTGCGGATTCCGATTATTTTGTTCCGCGGCCATGCGTGCCTCGCTCTGACCTTTTGACCCTAGCACCTCGGAGGCGCAAAAGGTAGTTTGCGTTTCGGTGGACATCGCGTGAGAGCGAGAGACGAATTGCTGGTCACCGTGGAAGTCTGAACGCCCACCCTTCCCAAAATCCCGGAAGAGATAAAAGCGTCGGACCCTAGGAGCGCAAGTCCCAACCACTCCCAAAACATCGCATAGTGAATCGTCGAGCGGACCAGGCGGACGAGCAAAGTTGCTGCGCCTCTCTTCTCCCTTACTGACTTGATGCGGCCAAGTAGGCGGCGCGATGAATCACGCGGTCTGGGTGGCCGGGCACTTCTACGCGGAGGGAATGCCAGACCGGTTGATGCGCCGCTGCGGTTGAGGGGCCTGCCGCGGAGGGCTCAAACCCCAGGGTGTACTCGCCGCCGATGCTTGCGGCGATACGGCGGTAGGACTCTGCCAGAGTTTCGGCTTCGCGCAGGAAATAGAGCTGTCCACCGGAACGACGCACCAATTCTGCCAGATACAGGGTGTAGGCGGGGATGCCCCACTCGCGGGCGTCCTGTGCGACCAGGGAGCGATTGGCGCGAGCGGCCAGCCATGCGGGGGTCATGCGCTTGGGACGCGATTGGGTGGTGATCACGAAGGCCTGGACGTCGGATTCGGCGAGCGCGCTGGCGACATCGTCGAATGTAAGCAGGTCACTGGGCTGGCCGCGCTTGGGTGAGGCGGTGGCGGGATCGAGCGTCAGGCCGAGACCGCTGTCTTGTCCGTCGGTGAGCAAGACGATGGCTTTGCGGCCGGTGCGGTTGGCGAAGAGCTGGCGTGCGGCGAGGTAGATGGCCTCGTAGATATTCGTGCCGCCCACGTCGGTGGCCATGTTGCGGACATCGATGCGGTCGATGGCTTCCTCCAGCAAACCGCGGTCGCGGGAGAACGGCAGCAGCAAATAGGAATGCGCGGAGAAATCCACCACGGAAATTTCGTCTGCCGGGGAGAGGTTGCGGGCGAACGCCCGGGCCGCCTGCTTCATTTCTGTGGATTCGCGAAAGACGCTGGGGCTAGCGTCCACGAGCAAGGAGACGCTGGCGGTGGCTTGCGAGGCGTCGAAGTAGGTGATCGTTTGCTCGATGCCGTTGTCGTAGAGATGAAAATCGCCGCGAGCCAGGCCTCGCAGCGGATTGCCGTCCTCGGCAAGGACGCTACAGGTAACGGGAACGAGATTGACGCGAACGCTGATGGTGGGCGATTCGAGAGGCGCGGTGTCAGAGGGGGTGCCAGTGGAAGTGCCGGCGGAAGTCGACGAGCGGCTGGTGCTCAGAACGCCTGTAGCGGGATCGCGATGCCACACCACGCCGTCGTCGAGCTGCTTAGGGCGTGGAAGCTTTTTCTTCTGGGCGAAGCCTGCGCTCGCTAGCAGAACACTGGCGATGATCCCGAGCACCACTGCAGAACGAACGAATGAGGAGCGAAAGATCCTCACGGCGGGAATCAATCCAGGTCGAAATCGCGGATGGGCTTTTCGATCGGGCCGCTTTTGGCCTTCTTGAGGCCTTCGGCGAACTTGCGGTCCAGCACGTCCTCTTTATTTTTTTCCGCTTGAACCGACAATCGGAACTTTTCCTCGACGCGCTCGTTCTGCTCGCGCAGCAAACGCGCGGTATCGTCGAGATCGATGCCGGACGGCGGCCGCGGAGGAGGTACGTGGGAGAGGGCCACTCCCAGATCGGGATCGATGGTGAGCTTCGCGTCGCAACACGGACAAGGAACTACGAAAGTTCTGGGGTCCATGGGAGTAGTCTACGCCAATTTCGGAAGACGATCAGCGAAAGAAAGAAGCGCCCCAACCTACCAGAAAATGGGGAGAGTGGGGCGCTCGGAAAATCTAAGTGGGCGGCGATCTAAGCCGGTGCTGGCTTCTCGCTCTTGGCCATTCCAGGTATGGGACGCGGGTCCGGACGCAGGGCCAGTTGCGGCTCACGAGTGGAAACCGGGGGCGCGGACGGCGGCGGTTGAATTTTTTCGGGCAGCGGCTTGTTGTCGATCAATAGCTTCAACTCGATGGCGTCCAGCACTTCGCGGTCGAGCAAAGCTTGCGCGACACGCTCTAACGCTGGGCGGTAGGTTTCCAGGATGGTGTGGGCGCGCTGGTAGCCGCTGGTCACGATATCGTGGACTTCCTTATCGATCTTGATCGCGGTGTGCTCGGAATAATCGCGATGTTGCGCGATTTCGCGACCCAGGAAGATGGCTTCTTCTTTCTTCCCAAAGGTTAGCGGCCCGAGGGTGCTCATGCCCCACTCGCAAACCATCTGGCGTGCCAGTTCGGTGGCTCGCTCGATGTCGTTGCCGGCGCCGGTAGTGAGGTGATTGAGGAACATCTCCTCGGCGGCGCGGCCACCCATCAGGACGGCCAGCTGCGATTCCAGAAATTCCTTGGTGTAGGTGTGCTTGTCGTCGATCGGCAATTGCATGGTGACGCCCAAAGCCATGCCGCGCGGAATGATGGTGACTTTGTGAAGCGGATCCGCGCCGGGGGTCATAGCGGCGACCAAGGCGTGGCCTGCTTCGTGATACGCAGTGTTCTTCTTTTCTTCGTCGGAGAGAATCATGGACCGGCGTTCGACGCCCATCAGGACTTTGTCCTTGGACATCTCAAAATCGACCATGAAAACGAGTTTGCGATTTTGCCGGGCGGCCCACAGCGCTGATTCGTTCACGAGGTTGGCGAGATCGGCGCCGGAGAAACCCGGCGTGCCACGCGCGATCACCGAGAGTTCCACGTCGTCCGACAACGGGACCTTGCGGGTATGTACCTTGAGAATGTCTTCGCGACCCTTGACGTCGGGACGGGGAACCACTACGCGGCGGTCAAAGCGGCCGGGGCGAAGCAGCGCAGGATCGAGAACGTCGGGACGGTTGGTGGCGGCGATCAGGATCACGCCTTCGTTGGATTCGAACCCGTCCATTTCGACCAGCAGCGCGTTGAGGGTTTGTTCGCGCTCGTCGTGCCCGCCACCCAGGCCTGCTCCGCGGTGGCGCCCGACGGCGTCGATTTCGTCGATGAAGATGATGCAGGGGGCATTCTTTTTGCCTTGTTCAAAGAGGTCGCGGACGCGGCTGGCGCCGACGCCTACGAACATTTCCACGAAGTCCGAGCCGGAAATCGAGAAGAACGGAACGTTGGCTTCTCCGGCGATGGCGCGAGCCAGCAAAGTCTTTCCGGTTCCCGGAGGCCCGACCAGCAGCACTCCCTTGGGAATGCGGCCGCCGAGCTTCTGGAATTTCTGGGGGTCCTTCAGGAAATCGATAATCTCGTAGAGCTCTTCTTTGGGCTCATCGATTCCGGCCACATCCTTGAACGTGGCCTTCTTCTGCTGGGCAGTCAGCAAGCGTGCGCGCGATTTGCCGAAGCTCAGCGCTTTGTTTCCCCCGGCTTGCATCTGGCGCATCATGAAAATCCAGAACAGCACGATCACGATGATCGGGCCGAGGTTCACCATGAGGGCAAACCAATCGCCGTCCTTCACTTCCTTGATGTTGATCAGGACGTTTTTTTCCTGCAGGTTCTTGGTGATGTCGGGGATCGAAGAATTGGCTACGGTGACGCCGCGGAACTTCTGGCTGCCGTCGCGGTATTCGCCCTGAATCTCGGCGCTGTTGGCCTTCAGGTAGATGGTGACTTCTTTGACGTTCCCGGACTCCACCTGGGCGAGAAATTTGGTATAGCTGGGCTCTTCTTCGCGCGCGGTCTGTCCGCTGGGGGATGCCATCTTCCACAGCACCACCGCCAACAGAATCATCAAGAGCCAGAATAAGATGGTCCTTACTGTTGAATTCACCTGGCTACCTCTTCCTTTCACCTCGCGGCTGAAAGGCTTGCGCCTTCGGTCGCGTCAGCGCCTACACATCCATTAGATGCACGAACTGGGCATTTTGTGTCCAGTTCCCTGAGAGAGTGCATTCGGTTACCGAAGCTGCTCAGCGTCGATCACTAAGTACTTACGGGTCTTCTCGCGAGCGGCAAATTCAGCCGCTGGGGGCATACCCTGAACCCACGCTACCCGTCCGGCGCTGGTCAGCACCGGCCACTGCAACCGAGCCCGCGCGGGCACTCGCGAGCGCAAAAACATCTCTTTCAGCTTGCGAACGCTGCGGCGCCCGGTCGGACGATACGAGTCACCGGGCCGCCAATTTCGCAAGATCAAGGGGGCGCGCAGTAGTTCGGCGTCCAAGGCTCCGCCCTGGTTACTAGTTTCGCTCTCCATTCGAGGCGCGTCAATCAGTTTCAAATTAAACCATGTTTGGGTTTCGCACACCCAGACCCGGCCGCGAACGCTTGCGCTGACCGGCAGCTTGACGTCGTACTCGTATCCGTCGCGATTGGAATCGGAGGTGGCCGCGCTGGAGCGCGCCGCGTGCCCCTGCCGGCCGCGCGGCACTGGGGCTGACGACCGTGAAAAACACAGCCGATCGAACTCGCGAAGCACGGTTACACCCTGGGGTAAATGGACCTGCTGGTTGCTGGCGCCTTCGTCCGCGAGTTTCACCACACTCTCGACGTGGCGCGACGTAAATCTTGCGCGCTCCCCTGCTGTGTTTTCCAATAGACGCACGACGATTCTCCGGGTGAGCGCTAGCTGGCCCGCTCTAGCGCGCGGCTCATCGGGTGGCTTTGCAAAGCTCGTTGGCATCGGCGCCAGCAAGCCCGCGACCGCGACGGTGATCTCTTCGGAATCACGTTCAACCAGCGCGGCAACTTGCTGGTCGACAATGGCGGTCCAGAAGCTCTCTTCCGCGGCGGCAATGCGTGAGGTTTCGGCGAGGCGCTCGACCACGCCCGGACCAAAATCGCGCTCGAGATGCGGTAGCCAATCGTGGCGAAGGCGCGCACGGTCTCGCGTCCGGTCGTTGTTGCTGGCGTCTTCACGCCAATTCTGGTTCTTCGCGCGAAGGTAGTCCCGCAAGGCTTCGCGCCGCGATTCCAACAGAGGCCGTACGATGTCCCCTCGAATTGGGTGGATGGCCGCCAATCCGCGCGGCCCCGAACCGCGCAAGATTCTTGCCAGCAATGTTTCGGCCTGATCGTCGGCGGTATGCGCGACGGCCACACAGGTGACTACTTTCGCTTGCACTAGACCTTCGAAAAACGCGTAGCGGACGCGACGGGAGGCGTCTTCGAGGTTCCAGTGCCGGCGGCGTGCTTCGGCCGCGACGTCCACTTGCTGCGAGAAAAACTCGACGTGGCGCGCGCTGGCGAGTTCCCGCACCGATTGCTCGTCGCCATCCGACTCCACTCCGCGCAGGCAATGGTTCAGGTGAAGCCCTTTCAGGGTGATGCCCAGTTCCTGGCGAAGCTCGTCGAGTAGCAGCAACAGCGCGGTGGAATCGGCGCCTGCCGAAACGGCCACACCCACTGCGTCGCCGGGCCGGAACATCGAGTACCGGCGGACGGTGCGCAGGAGTTGGGAGTGGAGAGTAGTCTTCATGTCAACATCAACGGGCGTGCGCTACCCTGACTGCGGCCACGGCTCGAGCCGGAACATAACGCTTGATCGAGATATGATGCGTACGTTCGCGCGTCTTCGCGACGTCGTAGGCAAGCTGCATGCGGAGAAGCTGGTGCATGTCCGGTCCAAATGCCTTTTCGATGCGCAAGGCCATTTCGGGCGTCAGCGCGGCCTTGCCGTGGAGCAGGTCAGAGAGAGTCGCGCGGCGGACCCGCAAAATTGCCGCCGCCTTAGCTACGGTTAGGCCGAGAGCGTCGATGATCTCAGTCTTGATCAGGTCGCCCGGATGGGGCGGGTTCTTCATGGACATAACGAACCTCCTAATGGTACTCGCAGGCAAAAGCTGACAATTCGCACGCCGTTCGTCCAACGTGAAGTATGTACGGTTATACCGTACGCGTCAATCCCAAACCTAACTGGACCACGGAAGCGAGGTTAGAATCGAAGGTAACGGATGTGGATGCCAAGGAGAGATTTACGGCTTATGTGAACCTGAGAGGCCGCGGGCAATTAGATGGCTGCCATCTGAGCGGCCAGCAGACCGCGGCTATTGGCGATGCGGCGGTCCAGGGCAACCGCGACGAAGTACGCGCAATTCTTGCGTTCCTCTTCGATCCATTTCGTGGCGTTGGGCACCACGCCGCGAGCGGCGATTTCCAGACCGCGCAGCACACCGTGATACCCGCGCACCATGGCGATCTGCAAGTTGTCGGCTCGCTGCACCGGACACAAGCTGGCTAACTGCAGCAGACGGGCAAACTCTCCGCCGTCGATCTGCGCGCCTTTGAGACCGGCGGCGCGGCGCACGTGATCGGACAGCGCCAGTTCGCGACTGGCGGCAACGACCGATCGCGAGGAGGAAAAGCCAAATTGCAACAGGGCGCAAAGCGAAATGACGCAAATCAGCGCAGCGATCATCGTGCGGCAGCTCCTACCGTGAGGCGCGACGGCGCCAAGCGGGCATCTTCGGAAACTTTTGTAAATGTATAGCCCCAGGCCAACGGCAACCAGGCACCCACCACAGGGATCAAGAACTTCAGGACGGAATCTTCGAGCGACGGAAACAGATTTCGCAGCGCGTAAATTGCGGCCAGGGCGCTGAATTCCACGCCAAGAGCCAGCACCAGTTGCACCAGGCGCGCGCGAGTTTCCCGCAGCTTCAACAGCGCGACCCAGAGCAAATAGGTAAGCGCGACGCCAACAAAATAAAGATTCTGACCCAGGGCGACCACGAACCGGCTGGTGAGGTGGGCCTGGTTATGGCGCACGATTAGATACGAGAACAACATGGTGGCGGCCAGCACGAACAGGGTGGCGGTGCGGACGTGTTTGCTAACCTTCATTTCCTCGAAAACCTGCTTGTAGAAGCCCATGACGACGAAATACAAGAAGACAGTCATTACGCTATCGGAGTAATAATAGAAGTACATGTATTGGGTAGAGGTGAGGCCGTACTTGTGAGCGAAAAGATATTGAAGGATCTCGGAGGCGGCCATGCCCAACATGAACAAATTGAGGGGCAGATAGCGGAGAAAGGATTTGCGGGCGATGGTGCAAACAACGACGTATACTTCCAGGAGGAAGCCCAGCATCCAAAAACCGTAATCGTAAGGGCTAAGCGTCATGTTGCGCCAGGGACCTAGCCCTCAGTTTTTGTGTTGGGATCTAACGAATACCAACCGCAGCTGAGGTTACTTCCAGGGCGACGGGGGTACCGGGGCCGTAGTAAGTGACCAAGGCGACGGTGGTACCGGTGCCGTTGTAAGTGACCAAGGCGACGGTGGTACCGGTGCGGTGGTGAGAGCCCAAGGCGAAGGCGGCACGGGAGCTGTGGTAAGAGCCAAGCTCGTCGAGTGCGTCGTCGTCAGTGCGTGAATACCCACGGCACTGGTTAGAACCAACAAAACAAGTACAACAACCGTGATCCAGTTCTTCATTACTCCTCCGAGTAAAGTTAACTACGAGGAGGAGTCTATTGGACACACGGGTATTGTCAAGAGAAAAACGTGCACGCAAAAGTGCAGCGAGCACGCACGCCCTTCTCAAGGCTAGCCAGAGCATCTGCCGAATTGTCGAGGACGAAGATAACTTCCGGGATTGTAGGGCGTCAACGGTACCAAAGTACTACATACTCACAAAATAGAAACAGTGCGGAAAGGGCCACCAGGAGCCACTTCGCGCATTCGCCGCGTTTCAATCCGCACCCTGCTGAAAAGTGATCCGTTCACAACACAACGATTATGATTTTTGATTTTTGTTCGTACCGGCACCATTCCCGTTTTAGCGAATCGCGATTTGAGACGCGCAAAAGTTTTCTTCGCCGGAAGGCCAGCGTCGAGCGGAAGCGGACTGTTGCTCACGTGCGCGGCAAGCTTCGCATCGGCGCCGTTTTTATCGGAATTATTCGTAGCGGAGGGCGACCATCGGGTCGACGCGCATCGCGCGGCGGACTGGGATCCAGCAAGCGAGCAGCGCGACGCACGCTAACAGCGTGGACACGCTGACGTAGGTCAGCGGGTCAGTGGCGCTGACGCCCACCAGCGCGTCTCCCAGCGTGCGCGCTACCCCAAACGCCAATAGCAGGCCGGTGAGTACGCCGGCGAGGACAATGATGAATCCCTGCCGCAAAATCAGATGGAGAACGTCTCCTGGCTGCGCACCAAGTGCCATGCGGATGCCGATTTCGTGGGTGCGCTGGCCGGCAGTATACGAGACCACACCATAGACTCCCACGATCGCGAGGGTGAGGCCGAGAAAACCGAGAGCACCCGACAGCACCGCTCCGAACTGGTAGAGCAGCATTCCGTTGATGGTGTCGAGCGCATCTTTCATGGTTTGCACATCGAACAGCGGCAGACTCGGGGCGAGGGATGAGATTTGACTGTCGAGCGCGGCAATCGTCGAGTCCGGCGCAGTGACCGCTCGGACCTGGAGAGTTGCGAGGGGCGGCACTTGTTGCGCCATGGGCAAGTAGAAATAAGGAGCGATGGGGCCGGAGATGTCTTCGAAACGCGCGTCCTTGGCGATCCCGATGATTTCGAGCGGAACATTCTTGGTGTCGGACGATTTGAATTTACGGCCGATGGGGTCCTGCTGCGGCCAGAACTGGTTCGCCATGGCCTCACTGATGATGGCCACCCGCCGCGAAGTAGCGTCATCTGCTTCGGTGAAGGCCCGGCCGCGCAGGATGGGAATGCGCATGGTCTGGAAATAATCGGAGGAAACCTTGCTGTCCCGGAGTTCGGGAGCAGGCTGGCCTTTCGGCGGCTCATAACCATCAATTTCGAGGGTGCCCCCAGAACTGTAGTAGCCGAAGGGGACAGCGGAAGAAATGCTCGCCGACTGGACGCCAGGCAGGGCCCGCACACGATCGAGCAGATTTTTGTAGAAGGCGAGCGCTTGAGGATCATCGTAGCCGATGTTCTTGGGATCCATGCTGAGATTGACCACGCGAGAGGGATCGAAGCCGAGGTCCGTCTTCTGCACCGCACTCAAACTGCGGGTGAAGAGCACGGCAACCACCAGCAGCGCCAGCGAGCCGCTCACTTGCGCGATCACCAGCATATCGCGCAACCGATGCCGCCCCGATACGATGGCGCGCGAACCCTCGTGCAGCACGCGATTCACGTCGGCGCGCGAAGCCCGCAGCGCAGGAATGATGCCGACGATCACACCTGCGAATAGCGCCACGCCCAGCGAAAACGCAAAAACGCGCCAGTCAAATCCGAAATCGAGATAGGTGGGGATCGCTGTCTTGAGGTTGATTCCGGCGATACCGGTGCTGCACCAGACCCCGAATAAAATTCCTGCCACGCCACCGAGCACCGCAAGCAAGACGCTTTCGGTAAGCAGTTGGCTAATCAACCTGCGCCGCGGGGCACCCAGGGCCACACGGACGGCCATCTCACGCCGGCGCCCGGTGGCGCGAACCAACAAAAAGTTGGCCACATTGACGCAGGCCAGAAGAAGGACCAGGAACGTCAGGGTGAGAAAAATCGTCCCGACCTGAACAATTTGGTGGCCCGCATCAGGATCGGGACGCGAGAGCAACTCCGGATAGACGCTGAATCGTACACCTTCGTCTTCCTTGGGATAGGTAACGGAAAGTCGTTGGCTTATTACGTCCAGTTCGGTCCGAGCCTGCTTTAACGGGACGCCCGGCTGCAAACGAGCCATCGCGAACGCGGAAGTCCTGGCGCGATTCCCCATGAAGCCCGGATCGTGGCCGGCAACCGACAGCATCCCGTAGGGTATGTAGCCTTGGGTATCGAGCATGGTGTGCAGGCCGTGGAATCCCGGTGGCGCAACACCGACGATCGTGAACGGACGAGCGTTGATCGAAATTCGCTGCTTTATGACGGCCGGGTCGCCGCCGAATTGCGATTTCCAATAGGAATAACTGAGAACGAGAACGGGGTCCGCATCAGGAGTTGCTCCCTCCGATGGGAGGATCAAGCGCCCCAGGTAGGGTTTCAAACCGAGGGTAGTGAAATAATTTCCAGTGACGTAGTTGGTGAGGATGCGCTTGGCGCTGCCGTTGACCCCGACGGAGTCCAGCCCTACTTCGTAGGCGATGACGCTGGAAAAAACATCCGGACTCTGACTCTGAATATCCTGGAGATTCGGATACGACATTTGATTCTGTAGCGCTCCGCTTTTGTGCTGGAATGCCAGGACGACCAACTGGCTTGGCTGATTTACAGGTAATGGGCGGAGCAACAGTGAATCGACGATGCTGAAGACGGCAGTATTGGCGCCGATGCCGAGAGCCAGAGTGAGCACCGCGACGGCGCTGAAACCGGGCGACTTGCGCAACATACGCATGCCATAGCGGACATCTTGCAGTAGCTGCTCGAGCCAAACCAGACTCCACACCGCCCGGGTGTCTTCCTTCACGCGAGCCACATTGCCGAATTTGCGCAAAGCCGCATAGCGCGCTTCCTGCGGCGACATGCCGCGATCGATGTTGTCGCGGGTCTCCGTTTCAATGTGTTCGCGGATATCGCCTTCGAGATCCTGCAGCATGCGCTTCGGCTGTTTCATTTACCCTCCTGCTCCACCGGGCGAAGAATCCGTGCGATGGCTCCTGCGAGCTTGTCCCACTTGCTCGTCTCGGCCTCGAGTTGGCGGCGGCCCTTGGCGGTGAGGCGGTAAAACTTCGCGCGGCGATTGTTCTCGGAGGTGCCTTCTTCAACCGAGAGCCATGCGCGCTTGATGAGCCGGTGCAGGGCGGGATAAAGCGAACCCTGCTCGACCTGCAAGACATCGTCGGAGTTGAATTCGATGGCTTTGGCGATGGCGTGGCCGTGGGCCGGGCCGCGGAGCAGGGTGCGGAGGATCAGCAAATCCAGGGTGCCCTGCAACAACTCGATGCGATCTTTTTGTTCATTAGTAGACATACTAGGTGAGATTATAGCGCTTCCAGTAGAATGTCAAGGTGAGCATTGCCGGTCGCCGTCGACTTGTGCAGCCTCCAAAAGAAACTGCTGGGATAGTGCGCTGGTCATCTTTTAGGCGGGATGCTTGCATCGTAGGCCGCCCTCGCGATGCGCGCAATGACCGCTTCGCGAGCGGGACCGTCCGCACTGGAGTCGGTGAGAAAAATCGCGATCGCTAAGCGGCGCCCGTCGGGCAAGGTGATCAGGCCGATATCGTTGGTGGCATAAGTCACTCCGCCCGCGGTATCCGAGAGGCCAGTCTTGTGCATCACGATGGTCCCGGGGGGTAGTTCGCCTTTGATCTGGTGCTGGCCTCTGGGAGTGTCTTTCATCCAGTCCAGAATCATCTGGGTGTGCTCGGGCGTTAGCGGAGAATTATCGCTGATCCGCCGCAACAGCTGGACCGCGCCGGCCGGTTCGAACCAATTACGATATTGCGCTGCTACCTCCAGGTGCAGCGCGCGCTCGCCGTCCTCGATATGAAACCCGTCCACCCCGATCGATCGGATGTAGGCGTCCACGATTTTGGGGCCACCGATGATCCGCAAAAGAATGTCCGCAGCGACATTGTCGCTGAGCGAGACAGACAGGCGAAGAAGTTCCCGCAGGGGAATATCGACCTCTGCTTCCGGATATTGGTCCTGAAGAGGGCTATAAACATGAGGAAGGATGCGATCGGCGGCAAGAAATCGGACTTGCTGGTCCAGCGCGAGTTTCTTTTCTGCGACCAGGTGAAGCGTGGCCATCGCCAGAGGGAACTTAAAGACTGACTGCATTGGCGGATGTGAATGGGGATTGAAATCGCAGTTCAGGGCGGAGTCTGGCAGCGAGCAAGCGACCGAGACTTTGCCGCGGGCATCGGCAGCAATGGTGCGAATCTGCTGCTGGAGGCCTGCCTGCGCAAAAGCTGGGGTGGAGAAGAGAAGAATTGTAGCCAGCAGGCGCATGGCCGCAGTATAGCAAGCGCAGCCGCGTGGAGAGGCCAACGACCTGAACTGCAATATGTAAGGCGGCGGCTGCGTATCGATATAGGGAATTCACCGCGATGCAATTCGAATACTACAGATTGGGAATCCTGCTCTGGTGCGTGACCACAGTCATCTGGCTATTGGGCATCCTGGCTAGCAAGCGCACGATGGTCCGCCAGTCTCGGGGATCTCGATCACTCCAATCCGGACTGACAGTGTTGGCATACTTCATGGTCTTTTCGCGCTATTTCCGGACGGGCTGGCTCGCTATGCGGTATATGCCGCCATCGGATACTGTGGAGGCCGCAGGCCTGGCGCTCACCCTTTTTGGCCTGGTCTTTGCGGTCTGGGCCAGGGTGCAATTGGGACGCAACTGGAGCGGCGCCGTCACGGTGAAGGAGGATCATCAACTTATTCGCCGTGGGCCGTACGCGATCGTGCGCCATCCTATATATACGGGCCTGCTGCTGGGGATTCTGGGAATGGCGCTGATTATTGGCGAGGTTCGCGGATTGCTGGGCTTTGTAATTCTCTTGGTGGCTTTTCGGCTGAAATCTCGAACCGAGGAGAGCTTCATGCGGCAGCAATTCGGTGAGCAGTACACGCAATACCAGTACGATGTGAAAGCCCTGATTCCGTTCATCTACTAATCAGGAAGGGGGCGCGCCGTGCTGCCACAGCCTGTGTAGCTCGTGCGAACGGCTGGCCGGGGAATTTATCCGAACTCGGAAACTCGCGTACAGGGGTTGCGCCAGACTCCTTGACACTGCCGGAAGCGAAACCATAACATCAACAGTTGCCCGATCGTGCCGGCGTGGCTCAGTGGTAGAGCGAGGGTCTCATAATCCCTAGGTCGTGGGTTCGATTCCCGCCGCCGGCACCACTCATTTTAGGGGTCCGACCCGGAGACATGGGTAACAGAACGTACCGGCTACATGGGTAACAACTTCGGGCCGATCGGATTCTCGAGCGGTTCATCACTTCCTCCCTTTAAAAAAAGGGAAAAAGTGTAACCCATGTGTCCGGTACAATCCGTCACCTATGTCTCAGGTCGCTCACCAAAATTGTTGCAGAAGTTTCGCTACCAAATAAGCTTCAAGCCAACCTGCACGTGACGCGAACCACCCGAACCGATCACCGGATTTGATTCGCCGACATCGGGGGTGTACGCGGTGGTGCCCACCGAATCGGTACCGGACAGATCGTTATTCAACGTGAGGTCGTCAAAATTGGGATGATTCAGCACGTTGTAAAATTCCCCGCGCAGTTGCATTCGGAAATGGTCGTTCAGCTTGAAATTTTTAATGATGGAAAGATCCCAGTTCCGGAAGCCCGGTCCGCGGAAGATATTGCGGCCCATGTTCCCGAACGTGCCCAGCGCCGGCGGAGTCAAAACGGTGCTGCCGGCGATGTAGCAGCCGTAATTCCCCAGCATATTGAGCGCTAACTGATTGTTGGGTCCGGCCGCGGCGATGCACTGCGCATTGCCGCCATTAACGTTGCCGTTGCCGTCGAGGCTGAAAGTATCCCAGCTAATGTAGTCGAGCGGCGTATTGGGCGACCAGTGTACGTTTTTCGCGGGTCCGCCGATATTCCAGCGGTCCACCAGTTCGCCGGTGGCGCTAACGTCATCCACGCCGTCCAGCAACGTGTAGGGCTCTCCGGCCTCGAGCATCGCTACGGTGGCAATCTGCCATCCGTCCAGCATTTGCCAATGGCCCTTGATGGAAGGCAGGTCGTAGGTCAACGCGATGGTGAAGCGATTGCGAATGTCGAAATCGCCATTGCCGCGATTGCCCGCGTAATTCCGGCTGTCCTGGGGAAACACGCCAGAGGCAGAGGCGACGTTGTTGGTGGAGGTGTCGATCGCGTGTCCCCAGGTATAGCCCGCGAGCAAATAGAGGCCGTGCGCGTATCGCTTGGTGAAGGTTACCTGGAGGGAGTTGTAGTCGGAGTAGCCTTTATTGGCCAGCAAGCTTTCGAAGCCTACGTACGGCAAACACGGACCCGTGCCGCTGGCGCAGTTGGTCGTAAACGGCTTGGCGGCCTGCTCGCAGTCCGAGTAGTCTCCTCCGTAAATCGCACTCGCTCCGGGGTACCCGGCGGCGACGCCGGTTGCCAGAATGCAATTGGCGCTGGCGGTTGGATCGGCCTGGTTGGGGTCGGTCACGCTGTAGAGATTGAACCCATGGTTGGCCACATAGGCCACCTGCAAAAGGGTGGTTGGCGTAAGAGCTTGCTGGATATTGAAATTCCAATTGGCCACATATGGCGTGGTCAGATTGGGCGCCACACCGAAAACGTCGCATGGCGAAGACCTTTTGCATTGTTGTCCAGCGGCCTGCGGAAACACTGGTCCGCCACCGTCCCAGCCGAGCTGAGTGCCGTCGAAAGACTCCACGAGAAACGAGGTGATCGAACCGTTCCCTGGCGTCACACCCGGAATTCCGCTGGGATTCAGGTTCAAACCGCCGCCGTTGAAGGCGAACGTGCGAATCGAGGGTTGATCGAAGATCAATCCTCCGGCCACACGCAACACCGTCCTGCCCGTACCGAAAATGTCCCAGGCCACGCCCACGCGTGGAGAGACGTTGTTGTAACGAGTAGGGTACGGCTGGCTGATGCCGTCGCCCACCTGGACGATCCCTTCGGAGGGAATGAAATTCGCCAACTGGTTGTGGGCATCTTTGATCGGGAAGGTGATGTCGTAACGCAATCCGAGGTTGAGGATCATTCGCGGTTTGATGCGGTAAGCGTCCTGTAAAAACATTCCGAACGACTTGATGCTCAAATCGCGGTGGGGATTGCCGTACAGCAATCGCCATTCGTCCACGCCATCGGTGTTGCCGTCTACGAAATCCTCGAGCGAATCCCAATCCACGCGGCCGCGTCCATACTGCGCGCGGTAGTAATCCACGTTGCCACGCCGAAAGCTTCCGCCGAATTGAATGGTGTGCCGGCCCTTGGTGTAGGAAACCGTGTCCGACACGCTCTGCGTTCCTGAGGGAGTGGTGTCCAACGGCCAGCTTGAGTTGCCACCCAGGTAGTTCATTAAACCGTCGCTGGGATTGATGCGCGGCATTCCAAAAAGCCGCGGGTCAGTTACCCCGGTGTTGATTCCATAGGTGGTGGGATTGACGTTGTGATCCACCGGGGCGATCGCCTCGTTGAACCGGTTGTAGCTGAAGCGCGCTTCGTTTACCCAGCGCGCGTTTGGGGTCCACACCCAACCCACTCCGAATACCTGGGTAATCGGGCTCGCGGTGGACAAAAACTCCGGCGCGATTGGCTCGGCGTCCTCCTCCACTTCGGTAGTGTTGGCGTAGATGAACCGCGCCGAAAAAGTATTCTGCGCGTTCAGAACGTAGTCGGTCTTCGCCACCAGATTCTCTTCACGGTTGCGGTTGTTGAAGTCGAAATCGATCAACGCCGGATCGGTGGCGCTGGCGGTAAAGCCAGGGTTCGGATAAAAGTATTTGGCCAGGCTGACGCTGGTCGGGCTGCAGTTGCCGTTGGCTTTGCACTGCGCCAGAGCATCGAAAATGCTGTAGTCCTCTGGGGCGCCAATACTGGGGTCCAGCCTCCCCACCAGCGATGTGGTTACCGGACTATCGACGTTGCCTGGGTTGCCCACCTTGTCCCGCACCCCTTCGTAGTTCACGAAGTAAAACCACTTGTCCTTTTGGATGGGTCCGCCGAGCGAAGCACCGAACTGATGCAGCAGCAGCGCCGGCACTGGGTCGGGAGCGGGCGCGTAGAAATTCCGCGCGTCCAGTGCGCTGTTGCGGTGGAAGTAATACGCAGAACCGTGCAGGCCGTTGTTCCCGGATTTCAGTCCGATGTTCATCACCACGCCCGGTTTCACTCCGTAGTTCGCGTCCGGACCTTCCTGGGTATTGAATTCCTGAATCGAATCGAGCGGCAAGTGGCTCGAGGGGGTGCCGGAAATTCCCGCGTCGTTGACCACCGTCTCGCCGTAATACGCGTCGTTATCGTCGGCCCCATCGATGAAAAAATTGTTGTCGTCAGGCCGGTTGCCGTTCGAGGTCACCGAATGAAATCCGCCTCCCGGGGTGCGCTGCACGCCTGGATGCAGCGGCAACAGGTTCTGAAAATCGCGGCCCTGCAGTGGAAGGTCATTAATCGCTTTGTTCGTCAGTACCCCGTTGAGAGTGGTGTCCCCGGTATCGGTGAGCGGAGCTTCGTCCTTCACTTCCACCGTTTCGTTCACCGCGCCCGGATCCAGGCGCAAATCCACGCGGACCGCGCGCGACACTTCCACTTGTACCGCCGACGCCTCGGCGCGCTTGAATCCCCGCGCCGTGGCCGCCACGGTGTAAGAGCCTGGCTCGAGTTGATGCATGGCAAACTCGCCGTCAGCGTTGGTCAGCGTCGTTCGGGATACTCCCTGGGCGGTTTCGGTGACGGTTACGATCGCGCCCGCGACAGCCGCGCCGGAGGAATCGCGCACTTCTCCGAGTACTCCTCCTTCCGAGGTCTGCGAACGGCCGGCGGCAGGAAAGAAGAGCAGCGCTGCGAGAAAAACAAGAACGAAATTGAAATGCTTCATGGTGCCTCCTGAGGACGACGAGCAACTGTGCGTGAGCAATTGGAAGGCCGCGAGCGGGATGCCCGCGCAAACTAAAAGCGAAGAGTGGAGTTAGAGGCCTGCGGCCAGCTTTCCTATATCGATTCCGTAGATTGGAGAGGGTGAGAAATGACGCGGTCCGCTGCGATAAGGGGATTTGTTCATTGAACCGGTCTCATCTGAAAATCGTAAAGGAACTTAGAACAGCCTCCCGGCAATGTCAACGACGCTTTTCCCGCACCGTCGTTGCGTTCTCATGGACCGTATGCCATAACTCCGCCATGCGCATGTTGCTCACTCGCACGTCATCGCCACTTCGGGCTCGATGGGTCCCGGCTGGTTTTTGCGCGTTGCTCCTGGCGGTCGCATGCGCGCGGGCGCAGACCAAAGAGGGGAGCGGATTCAAGGCCTACGACACCGCCGCCGCAGAGGCCGTGCCCGCTAAGGCGCCGGTTTTCGGCGAGGTTCTACTCGGCGGACACGGCGGCACCGATCTGACCTTGCCGTTTCTCTGTGGTCATTCCGGGGGCGGGAATATTGTGGTACTGACCGCGAGCGACGACCCTGAATACAACTCCATGTTTCATGCCGCGTGCCCTTCCAATTCGGTCACTACCGTCGTGATCACTTCGGTGGGAGGCGCGCGCGATCCGTACGTCGCCGCGACGCTTCGTGACGCCCACGCGATATTTTTCTCTGGGGGCGACCAATCCAATTACGTGAAGTTCTGGTCCGCGACTCCGGTGCAATCCGAAATCAATCGCGCGGCTGCGCGCGGCGTACCGATCGGCGGGATCAGCGCCGGACTCGCCATCCAGGGCCAGTTCGTTTTCTCCGCTATGCAAGACACCGTAACCAGCCCCGAAGCCCTTGCGAATCCGTACGATTTCAAAGTTACGCTGGAACGCGATTTCCTCGATTTTCCAAATATGAAGGGGATCGTCACCGACAGCCATTTCTCGAGACGCGAGCGCATGGGCAGGCTGGTGACCTTCCTCGCTCGCATCGTTCAGGACGGCTGGGCCAGCGAAGTCCACGGTATCGGCATCGATGAAACGACGGCGGTACTGGTCGAGACGGGGAGGGCCAGCGTGGTGGGAAAAGGCGCTGCGTATTTTTTTACATTGCGAAACCGGCCGGAGAAATGCGTGCCAGGCAGCCCGCTCACGGTGCGCGGTGTGAGCGTGTATCGTCTGCCCGCAAGCGCGGACTCTCACTTCGATTTCACGTCATGGCTAGGCACAGGCGGGTCGAGCTTTAGCGTCGATGTGATCGACGGAAAGATGATTCGCTCGGACCAAGCCGCGCAGCGCTAGTGGCCTCGCCGCGCATGGCTCCCGAAACGCTGGTTCTCGCTAACCCGGCAGCTGGAAGCGGCGCCGCTCGCAGGGTTTTGCCGGCGGTTGCGGCGTACCTCACCCAACAAAATCATCCCGCCGATTTTGCCACGTCAACGAGCACCGCCGATTTGCGCGCTCGAGCCGCCCAAGGTGTGCAGCAAGGCTATCGCAACATCGTCGCTCTGGGTGGTGACGGCACCTTTCATCACCTGGTCGACGCAACCCTTGGCTCGCGCGTTCACCTTGGCTTCTTCCCCGCCGGGCATGGCAACGATCTCGCTACCGCTTTGCGCATCCCCAACGATGCCATCGCTGCGGCAGGTGCCTTCCTGCGCTCGCGTCCGCACCTATTCGATGTCGCCAGGATGCGCTTCCCTGGGGTAGGCGCTGCGCACACCGGCGAGCCGGGAGCCAACCGTTTCCCCGCTGCGTCGATCGTTGGTGCAGGCGGCATCGGACTCGACGCGGAAGCCGCGCAGCTAGCCAATACTCGCTTTGCCCGCTGGCCCAGCGCGCTTCGTTATATCGCCGGAGCGCTCCAAGCGTTTCGGCATTTTCCGCCGGTCGATGTGGAGCTCGATTTGGACGGCACGATCGTGCGCGATCGCGCGCTCTTCGTCGCCCTTGCCAACGCTTCGTATTACGGTTCGGGGATCCGCATTGCACCCGCAGCGAAAATGGATGACGGACTGCTCGATGTGGTTGTGGTGCGGCCGGTGGACTGGACACGCATCGTTGAAGCAATCCCCATCCTGCTACTCTCAGGGGATATCCGCTGGAGCGAAGTGCGACGCTTTCGCGCGCGTCACTTGCGGATGGCGACCAGCCGGCCGGCCATGGTCCATTCGGCAGGAGAGATCGTCGGCGTCACTCCCGTTGAAGTCGAAGTGCTGCCGCGCGCAATTTCGATGGTCGTTCCGAATCAAAGCGCTGTTACAGGGGGAGGGTAATGGAGAGGGGACGGCAGGCTTCTCTGCGCGGTATCTAGTTCTTGTCCTTCTTCTTGTCCAACTTTAGCGTTAGCTCCATATCCTTGCGGCTATCGAAGTTTGAGATAGTCCGGTGGGCGGAACTGGCATCGCCCTTC
>Ga0302325_10009142_pt1 | contig 21693 bp, 25 predicted proteins | sample Palsa_T0_2_FD_201948 | JGI IMG/M metagenome (GOLD analysis project Ga0302325, IMG submission 201948) | Peat permafrost microbial communities from Stordalen Mire near Abisko, Sweden - Palsa_T0_2 | ecosystem: Environmental > Terrestrial > Soil > Palsa > Peat permafrost | place: Sweden: Abisko...
ATTGCTTCCTTGGCTGCCGTGCGCGACGCCGCGGAGCAGGGAGGCTACCAAGTACGCGGGCTTGCGCCGACATCGCGAGCAGCGCACACGTTGGCAGAGTCCGGCATCGAGTCAGAAACCTTGTATCGACACCTTCACCGCAGGGAACAGCTTGAACACGGAGAAAAGCGGCTCTACATCCTGGATGAAGCGAGCATGGCGATTACGAAACAGATGAATGAATTTCTCGATCGCCTGCAGGGTGAGGACCGCGTGTTGCTTGTAGGGGATTCGCGGCAGCATGACGATGTCGAAGCAGGCAGGCCATATCAGCAGTTGCAGGAAGCGGGAATCGAAATCGCGCGGCTGGAAGAAATCGTGCGGCAGAAAGACCCGGCCCTCGAGGAAGCCGTGGAGCAACTTGCCTGCGGTGATGTGTTTCGAGCGATCGACAATCTTGATCGCCAGGGCCGGGTGCAGGAGATCGTGGGCCGCGACGAGCGGCTAAGTCAAATTGCGAGCGACTACGCGCGAGAACCACAAGGCACGCTCGTCATCTCTCCCGACAACGAATCACGCCGGGAATTGAATGAACTGATCCATCGGGAAATGCAGGAGCGCGGCAACGTGAGCTGGGACGAACACAAACTCCGCGTGCTCGATTCGCGGCAGGAGATGACGGGAGCAGATCGCCAGTGGGCGGGGCAGTACGAGGAGGGCGATGTGGTGCGCTACACGCGCGGCAGCCGAGTGCTAGGCATCGAGCCGGGTGAATACGCGCGTGTGGAGAGCGTGGATACGAAAGAAAATCTCGTCTCAATCGAGCGCGAGAACGGCGAACATCACACCTACAATCCACAGCGACTCCAAGGAGCGGTCGTGTACAAGGAGACCGAGCGCGCGTTCTCGGAAGGCGAACGCATACAGTTCACAGCGCCATCGAAGGACTTGCACGTTGCCAATCGCCAGTTGGGCATCGTCGAGAAAATCAACGACACCGGCGACGTCCAAATCCGCACGGACTCAGGCCGAGAGGTCGCGTTCAACATTCGCGAGCATCCGCATCTGGATTACGGTTACGCGATGACTAGTCACAGCAGTCAGGGCCAAACCGCCGCGCGCGTGCTGATTCACGTGGACACGGATCAAAGCGAATTATTGATTAATAATCGCTTTGCGTATGTGGCTGTCTCGCGGGGGCAATATGACGCCGAAATCTACACCAATGACAGAAGCGAACTCGCGCGAGATTTGAGCCGTGACTTTACGCAGCGCACAGCGACCCAAAGCCAGGAGCCGGAGCCGATCGCGCAGAGGATCGAGCTAGGGACCGCGCAGCAAACAACCAAAGCGCCAGAGCAGGACGAGACGTACGGCATCGGTCACGAGATGGCTATGTAGGGCCCTTCGCGAACTCAACTTAACCAACTGTTGTGGCCAGCATGGTTGCAACCGCCTGCTCTTTTGCCGTCGTTGAAAAAACTGGGCTGGCAGGTCCCGGAGGACAAAAGGACCCTACGCAGCTTCCACTTTCTTAGCGGCTGATAGCCGCAATCTTAAAGTAGTTGACATTGTCCAGCAATATGATGGACGATTACATACATGTCCATCGTTGATTCAGGCTCTACGCTTAATACGAGGGTAGCGGCGTTTCGACGTTTCAACCGCGTATATACCCGCTTCATTGGAGTGCTAGATGAGGAGTTGCTAAATAGTGGGCACAGCTTGGCGGAGGCTCGCGTGCTTTATGAACTTGCGACGCGGCACCCGTCCACAGCGAAAGAAATCGCGATCGCTCTCGGCATGGACCCCGCCTACTTGAGCCGCATCCTCGCCCGGTTCGAGAAAAGCTCTCTGCTGAAACGTACGACCTCGAAAAAGGACGCGCGCTCCGCTTCTTTAACACTGACGCAGAAGGGAAAATCAAGGTTCGAGAAGCTCAATGCTCTTTCGGAAGAGCAGGCTCGCGGCATCCTCAAGGCACTGCCTCCGACCGGCCAGACCAACCTCATTGGTTACATCAGCGATCTCGAACGCCTGCTGGCGCCAAATACTCAGCAAGCGACGAGGTACGTCTTGCGCCCACATCGGCCAGGCGATATGGGTTGGGTAGTGCATCGGGAAGGCGCACTCTATGCCCAAGAGTACGGTTTCGACGATACATTCGAAGCGCTAGTGGCACGCATTGTTGCTGATTTTCTCACGGAATTCGATCCAAAGCTCGACCGATGCTGGATCGCGGAACTGAATGGAGAGAACGTGGGACACATCTTCTTGGTTAAGCATCCTACCGAGCCCTCCACCGCGAAGCTTCGCCTCTTGCTCGTTGAACCGAGCGCGAGAAGACTGAGATTAGGATCTGCGTTGGTAGAAGAGTGCGTGAACTTTGCCAGTGCCGTCGGCTACAAAAAAATAACCCTCTGGACTCAGAGCATTCTCGTGGCAGCTCGCCGTATTTATCAAAAGGCGGGATTCCGCCTCGTAGAAGAGCAAGCCAACTTCAAGTTTGGCAAAGATCTGGTGTCCCAAACGTGGGAATTGGATCTGACAGAGAGCGGCCTTCGGAGGGTTGCACTCCACTAGGATGGGCGCTCGGCAGCCGCATCAACCCGATAGGCAGGACACGAGAAGACGACATGACGGTAAACTACATCACGAAGGCGTTTCTGGGGTGCCGCGGCGGCTGGAGTGTCTATCTGAACTCCTTAGGCGGACTACTGAGGGAGAGGAGTTCCTTCCGCGGGACCGCCCGCCACCATGTCAGTCTTAATGGTCGACTTCTGATTGGCCATTAGGTCGATATCGGTCTCGAAAGTGTGGTATCCCGGCAAACTGATTTTGATTTTGTGCTTTCCCGGCGCGACCAGCAGGGCTTTCCCCACGCCGGTAAACTCTGCGATGTGACCGATGAAGACGCCATCCACAAACACTGCCGCGCGAGTCGGTTTTACGTCTAGCTTAATCTCGGCGGTGATTGTCGGCAGGGGCATCCGGGTATCCTTTTCCATCTTTACGTCGATGCTTTGCTTTTCTCCCGCGCGCACGGAAACCGTTTGCACGAAGTCCAGATATCCGCCCTGACGTACGTCGATCTCGTGGTCGCCCGGAAGGAGCAGGAGCTTTTTCGACCCCTTCAGTTCGCTGAGGTAGCCGACATATTGACCGTCGACCCAGACGCCCGAGGTGTTCTCAACTTTTGAAGCACCGACCAGTTCGATTTCCCCGAGCACTTTATTCTGAGCGTGGAGGGATGGGGAGAACATCCCAGAGGTTAAGAGGACTAGCAGACAAGTGAGCGCACGGCCCTTGCAATAATTCATAGCAGGATCCTCAATGTTGTAACCTTCAATTTACACCTCAATTCGTAACATTAGAATAGCTGCTGTTAATTTATGAGATTCTCAGAGCAAAACGACTCTACGGAGGCCAGACCAGGTGGGTGACAAACAAAATCGGCTCTTTTCACGGTGGCTGCCATAGCGGTCTTTATCCGTCCGAATACCGAGCATTTCCTTTTCCGGTTTATGCGAACCAGTCGCAGAAACGCCTTCCGTTCGCTGCTCGAGGTATTCGACAAACGCCAGTCGCGACTCGTCGTCAAAACTGGCCAGGAGGGACAGGCAGCACTTCGATAGCTCAACCTGGTTGCACAAAGCCCGGGTGATGCCGAAAGAGGAAATCAAGCAGGAAGTCGAGAGGGAACTAACGGAGCGGGAAACGAACCGTGGGAGATTATCTAGTTCAAACTGTACCAGAGCCAAGTGCCAGTCATCGAGCGGGCGATTGAGACGGCAGCTCTGATGCTTGGAAGCGACCGATCCCGAGGCTACCGTTTGGAAATGATCTGTGCGGACTTCCTGGCCGAGGCCGACCTGGACCACGGCGATCCGGAGATTCTGCTGTTCTCGATGACGAGACTCTTCAAGTTTCTGCCCCAAGAGCAGAGGCAGGCGTTCCTCGAAGGCCTGAACGAAAAGGCATCATGAGTCGGATTGGCCAAAACCTCCCGCGCTTGCGGCTGGACCCGACGTCGTACCAGAGTCTGTGGCAGCAGATCCTGCGTCGTGATGGCTGGCGGTGTCCCCAGCCATCCAGGCAAGCCTCAAATCCTGCGGCACGATGTCGATCTTAGAAATCCGCCACAAACAGTTTCGCAGCCACTCCGGCGATACTTCCGAAGAGAACTTGATTACGCTGTGCGTTGACTGTCACCGACGAGCCCACCAGTTTCGCTAACGATTCAGCCTCCCGCTCGCACGGGTGAATTTCGCCCAATCAGAATAGGAGCAATACGCTTCCCTGCGTCCAAGTCTCTTTGACGGGTCAGCTAAAGAAAATGGAGCAATGACCTCAATGAAAAAGGGCGGGGAGCATGGCTTGCGCTCGCCGCCGAATGATTCTTTGGACCGCTGTGAAACTCGGTCAGGCGATTGGGGACTGTCCCTCTTTCGGTTTGATCTTGCTAATCTCGGAATGAGAAGCTCGTGCTTGATGCATAGAAGGTTCCCGCTCGGAGCTCGATAGTATGTTCACGAGTCACGAGCAAGCCTTACCTTGTTTGGTTTAGGGAAGGTTTGCCGATTACACGTCCAGAGAGGCCTCGCTCACGACGCCGCCTGACGTGCGATGAAAGCCTGGGTTATCCACATGTATGGGTCGGCGATCACATAGGCCAGTCGAGACGAGAACAATCGGCCTTAGCCTCGCACTGCAGCATGTCTTGAACCAGCAGATTCCAGCCGACGAATCCGGGGAAAGCATGATCCTTTGATTGCTCCGCTGTGGGAGCCAGCCCCTCTCCGGTTTCCGCGTGGTAGCACTCGTGCATCGATCCCCACTTGTGGATATCGGCGAGCACCAGACGTCCTAGGATGCCGGCCAGCTGCGCGGCTTCGCCTTCGAAACCGTAGCGCTTGAGGGCGAGGAAGTAGAGGTAGTTGGTGTTAATCCATACGGGTCCCTGCCAGTTCGAGTACGGATCGATCATACTGACATTGTTGTAGGAGGAATCTCGCTTTGAGAGACTGCGAATTCCAAATGGCGCCAGCATGTACTCGGGATTCCACAAGTAGCGGCGGATCATGGTGCGGGCGTCAGCTGGCGGCAGGATGTCTTCGATGAGAGGAACGAAGTTCGAACCGCTGATGCGCTGAACAGGTTCGCCGGTATCGCGACGGACGTTGAAGAACATCGCATCTTGGGCGAACCACAAGTGTTTCAGCATCGCGGCGCGCAGCTTGTCGGCTTTCTGTTGGTATTCGCCGGCTTCGGTCTTCTTGCCCAGCATTTCCGCGAGCCGGGCCATTGCCTTGTACTCACGAAGCTGGAAAGTGCAGAGATCGACAGCCAGGATGGCGTTGCGATCCTTCGGGTCATTGGTAAGGGCGACATTGTTGTCCTCCCCGGACTGCATCGCGGTCTCCCAGAAGAACAACTCCCATTTCGGGTCATATTGGGTTCTTTCGCGATAGGCAACGATGCGGCGCAAGTTCTCCCAGGCTGGCGCCACCCACTGGTAGTCTCTGAGTCTTTCCGAGGCGATGACCGCGCCCTGCGCCAGAAAAGGCTTCACGGTGAACCAGCCGAGTATTGGACTCGGCTTCGGTACTGGTAGCTTCTCGGCGAGGAGGACCCCGGGCACCCAGCCATCTTTGTTGATTGTGGTTTCTGCAGCCGCGAAATTCAGAACCCACCACTTCAGATACTTCGCCTGTTCGCGACTTTGATGTGCCAAGTGCGAACCGATGAAGAAGCCATCCCAGTCCCACATCTGTTTGTAGAAGCCGGCGGGAATCAGATAGTCGTACTTGAAGTAGCCTTCCGCCGGCCGGATGGTCTGAAGTTCCAGCTTCGCATAAGCGGAGGAAACGTCATCAAGGAGAGGCTGGAGGCTCTCAGTAGTGTTGGCCTGGGGAAAGGCAAGCCAGACGGTGAAGAAGACGGCGAACGTGAGGCGCATGGTTTAACTCCGCATCGGTCAGTGGACTTCGGGCGGTGTCAAGTTTAGCTCAATGACCTCGGAACCGTTGCGCCTAGATCACGGCCTACACGGAAGTTCTGGATAGGACGGAATACGCTTGAAGGCCCAAGAGTTCAGATCGGAATTAGCCCGCGCCGGATTCCCAGGGTAACTGCTTCGGTGCGGGTGGAAGCACCTAGTTTGTCGAGAATCGAGCTGACATGGAACTTGACCGTATGCTCGGAGATATCGAGACGCGCCGCGATATCTTTGTTGACGAGTCCCTCCGCTAACATTCTAAGTACATCGGTTTCGCGGGAGGTGATCTCTTCGGACAATTCATCTTCAACCTCCAGAGGCTGGTCGCCGTAGACGGCAGCCAAGCTCTCTGCGGTCGGTGTGCTCAGCAACACCAGTCCATCATAGGCGGCATAAATGGCGGAGAGAATGTCGTCGGGGTCGTTCTCTCTGGACAGAATCGCGCGCACCCCGCTCCGCAATAAGCGCGAGATCGACCGCGCGTCGCTGACCTCCGTCAGCAGAACAATCGCAGCATCCGATTTTGGCGCAAGCAATAAATCGTGGATCGAATCGGAGTCGATGACAATTACATCCAGTTCGACGCTCCGGGCAAATGACACCAGGCTCGCCACCGCACCGAAACTTCCCGCCAGCTGAAACTCAGGGTGGATGCGGACGACGCTTTCGAGCCTGGCCCGGCGGACGGCGGAGGTCGCCACCACCGCTATTCGGATCGCGCCTCCGCCGTTTCGCTTTGACATTCGTTATCGCGACCTCTCCCCCAAAGTAATCGAAAGCGGCTTGATCTCGCCGGCTCGAATCACCCTGATCTGCAGAACATCACCAATGTTTGCTGTGGCAAGCGAGTCTTGGATCGTATCCACGTGTTCGACTGTCTTCCCGCCCACTTCGAAAAGAACGTCTCCCAACAGCACTCCCGCCTTTTCTGAGGGCGCACCATTTTCGACGTGCATGACAAGCAGCCCGACTCGGGTTTCAGCAGGCAGCTTCGAGCGCATATTGTCCGGCACCTCCACCGACTGCATAGCAATGCCCAAATAGGGCCGAGAGATATGCCCTTTTTTCAGGAGCTCTTCGACGACGCGATTGACGGTTGCCACCGGCACAGTCACGGCTCGTCCGTGGGCTAGGCCCCGTGTATTAATGCCGACAACCTCGCCCCTGGCATTGAGCAGCGGTCCGCCGGAAAATCCCGGATACAGGGCGAGGTCGAGCCGTATGTGCTGATCGAGTTGTCCGCCACGCCGGCTCCTCCACTCGCCACTGATGCCGCCAATGATCCCGCTGCTCGCCACTAGATCTCCGCGCCGCGTGCGGCCCAGCGCGAGAACAAGATGGCCGAGCCTCAGGCTCGTCGAGTCGCCGAGTTGGGGCACCCCGGAAGATCCCTCCTCGATCCTTAGTACGGCTATGTCTGTACTGGCATCCCGTCCAGCCAGTTTCGCAGAAACCGCACGACCGTCATCGAGCAGCACTTTGATGTCTTCGTCGCGCCGCACGCCGTGATGAACCGTTACGACCACACCTTTCTTCCATTCGACCCCACTGGTCGGCATCCAGCGTCGGGCGTGGACGGCGACCACGCAGCCTCCGGCCTTCTCCGCGGCCGACGCAAATTCGCTTGAAATTGTTTCCAACATTGAATTGGCCATGTCTAGCAAAACCCCTTTCCTGATCTATGAAAGCAGGATTAACGATCGTAACGGAAGGCGCATCAGCCGGATGGCTAGGTGGAGACCAGAAGGGTGCAACTGGAACACTTGTGGCTTGCGGCGAGCCGTCTTCGTGAGCTCGCGGCAGCCCTCGGGCCACACCTCGCAAATTCCGACTGGCATCGCCGTCGAGATATGATTCCCACGCTCGTCCAGCTTATCGAGGTCGGTCTAGATCTAGAAACGATCAAAATCGTTTTCCGTGATGCAGGATGCACGCGGCTCGGTACCGGAGTCCATTGTTGTCACATTATCGCGAGCGTGAAGGAGCAAGACTGGGCGCCTACGCGGGAACGCCTACCTCGGAGTTGCCAGGGGATTGGGCGCGGAGCAGTCAGGCTAGAATTCCTGATGCCTGACGCGTGCTAAAGCCCGGTCACTTGCCACTGGAAGGTGCAAAATTCGGCGAGCCTGCTGAAGTCTCGTTCGTTGGCTGTGATCACTCTGATGCCCAGTCGCCCCGCGCTCATCGCGATCAGTGCCTCATTGGTCAATCGGCTCTGTCCGACCTGTTCGTAGAGATACTTGGCCGCCAAGCGAGCAAGCACTCTGCCGGCTTGAGTCCAGTCGCTGAGATTCGGCACCAGGATACGCTTCGCCCTGTCAAAATCTCGCTCCAGGCGCTCCACAACCTGACGGTCGCGGTCGGCGGCACCGGCATAAAGTTCTCCGAGTACCACTGCACTGAGCCAAAGGGGCGCATCCGTAGCGAATCGTCGGAGCGCCAGGGCCGCATCGTCTCCTCGCCGCAGTGCGGTAATGTAAATGGAAGAGTCGAAAAGGGCGGGCTGCATCTAACCACCCAGCGTGCCGTATACATCCTTGATGTCAATGCCACTCTTGATGAAACGCTCACTGGCTTCAAGAACCAATCGGTTGCTCTCGTGTTCGGCAATCACCAAATCCAACGCGCGGTCAATAGCCTCAGTTTCGGTTTTCGCTCGCAAAGCTTTTTGGGCGCGCTTGATTTTCACGGAATCCAACTGAAAGTGCTTGTGCGATCGATTCCTTAACGTAGCCATAAGGCCCCCTTTCCCTATTAACAAATTCCTTAACGTAGCCATAAGGCCCCCTTTCCCTATTAACAATAGGATACCTTGATGTACATAAATTCCATGCTTATGTACATGCTTGGAACACTCGAGGCAGGCCACTGGCGACTCGGGACTGGAACCCCTAATTGTTACATTCGCAGGTGTGAAGACACCTGGACAATCGGGGGTTTCAGATTGTTCTCGGTCAATCCCCCTGTGGTTTGCGCAATCATGCGCAAAAATTCGGGCCTGCGACGCACCGAGGGACTTCAGATGCCGTGCGGTTCTAGCTTCCGCGTGCGGGAACTTTTTTCCCAGTGGAGCCGGGGAAGCCCCGCCTGGCAATTCGCCTCACTTTGCACAAAGCCAGCTTTGCCAGCAGTTTAGGTGCCGCCAACGTCACTGGCATCTCGATTGCGGGTGCACTGGTACACCCTCGGTCAATCTTCCATTCGAGGCCCCCGCTAGGGCCGCTGTCCGGAGGTTTGCTATGAAGGGAAATCGCTTCTGGATCGAGATCATCACGCTTTGCGCCGGGGTAGCATTTGGCCTCGCTCTCGCGATCGTGTGCGCTGCCGTCGTGGCCTCCGGACCGACGCTCGAGCCACCGCAGTCAGCAGCCCCGCCCTCCGTTCGCCAACAAACCTATGTCGGCATGGTGACATGTTCCCGCTGTCTCGCCAGGCACTCTGCCAAAATCGGCGCCACCGCCACCGACTGCGCCCGCGTCTGCATCCGCGACGGAGCCAAGTTCACTCTCGTCGATGGGGATCAGACCTATCTTCTCGAAGGAGATCCAGCAGCGTTGAAACGAGTGGCCGGAGAGCGAGTCCGAATTGTGGGCGCTTGTAACCGCGAAACGATCACCGTCGCATCCGTCGCCGCAGGGACATAACTTCCAGGAAATTTCAGTGCGCCCATTGTCGCCAGTTCGGCCTCAATCGTGGAAGCCTTGTCAGTTGGTCTCGGCATCAACACGCAAAGCTCTTCCAAATTCCAGACAGGATCGGTCAATCCCGCTTCCATCGCCGGGGTGACTTTCAACGTCCGGTGAATCGGCAGAAGTTGTAAAACATATATGCAAGGCCACGGAATGCGCGTGGTTTTCGACTTTCTTGCTGAAAGCGTTCGTCAGGCGGGTAAAGCGGCGCATGTGCATCCGCATCGTGAGATTCTGGCGCTCCACGTATGACGTGCTGACGTGCTTCGGGTCTGGGTTCCGGCTAACAACCTTCATGTCGCAATGTCGGGCTCCGGAAGCCTATCTACGGCTTGAACTCCACCCCCACCGTCGTCTCCACCACCGCCGGCTGGCCGTCAACGCGGTAAGGCTTGAACCGCCACCAGCGCAGGGCATCCATCGCGGCCTCTGCCAGCACCTCCGGCCCATTCAGAGCGTGCATGTCCAATACTGACCCGTCGCGTCCCACCACCACATCCAGCACGATCACTCCTTGCAGATTCGCCGGCCGCGCCGCCTCGGGATAGTCGGGATCCACGCGGTGAGTCACCAGCTTCTCCATCAGGTCGGCTGGGACGTGGACCTCGGCCGCTGCGGCTCCATTGTCTTTTCGTTTTGCTGCAGGCTGAACTCCAGATCTTCCCACCCACGATCCTAGCGCCACCACAAAATGGCCACTAAAATGGCCGCGGATAACAGCAAGAGGATCCATCCTGACTTCCATCCCCAGCGTAAGCCGCTGAGGAAGCAAGCGACTACAGCCACTGCGTAAAGCCTGATCTCTTGTATGCGGGCAAAATGGTCTTGGTTTCTTTCTCCTCCCAAGGTGTCTAAGACGGAACGAACCTCGTGAATGGTGTCGCTTCGCGACTCAGCGCTGAGCCGCAGGTTCGCACAAAACCCCTCGGCCAAGGCCTCCAGCGCTTGCAAGTCGCGGATTCCAAATGCGTATGGCCGACGGGAAAACACTTCGATCAACCCCAGCAACTGATCTTGACAAAAAAGAGGCGCGACGATAATTGCGGCTACGCCGAGTTCCCGGCACGCGTCGGCATCCACACGAGCGTCGAATTTCGTATTGGCACAAGACTGAATCATCCCGCTAGCGACGCAGACACCTGTAAGACCCGATGCAGGGTCGATCTTAGCGCCAATAATTTCGGAGGGACACTCCCCCGCAGTTGCCCGGCAAATCATTAGTTCTGGATGTCCGAGCGCAATCGCGGCGCCGGTGGCCTTGGTGCTTTTTACCGCCTTCTGGACCATTTCACGAAGAAAATCGTTGGAGACACGAGTGAGCAGTTCAGGAGGTTTGGCAGACGATCGCCCGGGTGGGATTGAATCAGTCTGAGGTCTTGGGAAGCCAGCCATAGCTGCACACGCGAGTTTACACCCTGCAAGGCATCATTCTGACAGCTGTGTTTACTCTGACGAAGTTAGCCTTTCCGCAATTAGAACCCGTAGCGCTCTCTTGAAGCGTTCGACTAATTTTCGATCCATGATCTGGACCCTCTTGAACCTGGCTCGCGCAGATCAGTCCCGGTTCGATTCGGTCAGGGTGGGGTTCGAGAGCGTGGATCTCGCACCACAGGATCCACAGCTAACGACCTTGTAAAAACCGCTTAATCGAAACACTACCGGGAGCGCGCCAAACGGTCCTGATGCGCCTCATCTTCGACACCAACATACTGCTCTCCGCGCTTCTGTCTCCTCTGGGCACGCCAGCCAAGCTTCTCGATGCTTGGGAGCGCAAAACGTTCACACTCGTCGCCTGTGAGGCGCTGATAGCAGAATTCCGCGGCGTCGCCACCCGTCCGTTTTTCCGGTCGAGACTTCGCGCGAGCGCGGCTGAGCTGCTCGCCGCAGGCCTTCGGGACTTCTGTTTTTTCTGCCGGGACCTGCCCTCCGGCCCCGGTGCGCCGGACCCCAAGGACAGCTATCTGCTCGCGCTGGCGGAAGCCAGCCAGGCCGATTTCCTCGTGACCGGCGACACAGAACTTCTCTCTCTGAAACAGCACAAATCCAAAATTGTTACTCCCGCCGCCATGATCGAGATCCTGAACCAAACTGAGACCGGAAAATAACGAGGTCCACAAGGTCTAGCGATCGCGTTCCGCCGACTTGACCCTTTACTACGGCACGGCGCTGGCGCGACTGGAGCGATGGCAGGGACGCCGAGCAAGCCTTTCAGGCCGGACTTCGCCTTGCGCCCAACGACCCGCGGTTCCCAATCGAGCTGGCGGGACTGGCCTTCAAGCAAAAGCAGTATGCGCAAGCTGCTGGTCGCCGGCGGGCGCTGATGGTGGCCCCGCACGACTCCTATGCGAACGACTTCTTGGGTGCCGTCTATGTTCTTCAGGGAAATCTGGAAGCTTCCCTGAAGTATTGGAACCGGGTCGGCAAGCCTCAGATTGTGGAGTTGCAACTGGATCCATTGCCCCAGGTGGACCCTGCCCTGCTGGATCGGGCTTTCGCATTTTCACCCGCGAGCACGCTGCAATGGCCGGAGTTTCTAACCACGAAGGCGCGCATCCGAGGTTTGGAGATCTTCCCGCGCTACCAATTCGACCTCCGGGCCCGCGATGATGACAAGTTTGATGTCTTGTTCCGAAGCCAGGAACGCAATGGGTTCGGTCGTAACAAATGGGAGGGACCGTTCTTGTTCCTCCGCGGGCTGCCTTTTCTTAGTGTCACTCCCGAGTTTTACAACCTTCGCCATGAAGCCATCAATTTCGTGTCTCTTTTCCGCTGGGACCCGCCGAAACGACGAGTCTTTAGGGTAGCGCTCCCCTGGGGCGTGACTATTTCCTTTCCAATTGGGAGACGGATAAGAAAATCTACGGGAACGGAATCGTGACCTTGCAGCTTGGGCCATTCTTGGATACAGGCAAGATCACCGATCCTTCTATAGGGCTAGGGTCGCATGAGTGGCTGTGTGACACTGTTCTTCAGGCAAAGCTGCGCGTACTCGGGACCGGAGTCGTGTTCTCCTATGGAAAGGATCTGCGCTCGGGGAACAATGCTTTCTATCTGGCAAGGCTGAGGTAAGGCGAGGTACCCAGTCTGGCAGCAAGATGCCGCAGCGATCGCTCCCGTGGGAGCCCGCGAAGACTGAACTTTCTTGTTTCCGTTGCTCTCGCGGATGCTAGTTGTGCAAACGCAATGTTTCTCGCGCGATTGGCGCGCCATTGAAGAAGATTGTTGCTATCGAGTCATACGCTGAATGCTCAATGCTTTCTAGATCCAAAGCTAAGTTGTTCTTATCAAGAAGACGCCGCAGACGTCGCTTCTGTGGCATGCGGGTATCCATCGGCTGAAAAATGGGGCGTGGCATCCCGCTATCCGCTAGTTGTGACTGGATCCTATCGAGCACTATGCTTGCATTCCTTGCCGCGGCGTTAGACCGGCGGCGCACGAATCTGCGCAATTTTTCGATTGCCTATCCCACAGCGAGCTACGCAACTAGGCCATGCTTGCCTCTCGGGTCCCGGTGGTGGGTCAATATGGTTTCCACAAGTAGAAAACGGTGGATATTCCTGTGTTAGCATTCACTCAACCGGAGTTCGGGAACATCCCGGAGAAACCGCTTAAGCCTCCCTTACAGCGGACTCTGCGAGGGGGAACCCGACCCCGGTAGTCGGCATTGACCCACGGACCGGGTCCCAGACAACAATTCCGCAGCCCCTAACGGTCACTGCCTCTGGCAGGAACTCGAAGCGATCCTGGACAGCGAGTCAGGTCAAAACTGCCTTAGGAAAAGCCACTGGATCGGGGGCAATTTTCGCCGGAGCCTTCGACAAAAAGACCGCTTTGCATGCTTATGGTCCCGAGGGAGCGTCGCCGCCTAGGCTTTGTATGCGTGCCTCGTGACGGCTGGTTGAGAGTTAACCCTATAGAGAAACGGGGCAGTCCGCGAGCGGTGTTACTCAGCATCAGGGACTATGTGCGCCACGCTGTTCCCGAGCCCGAGGTCCTTCGGGTCATCGGAAAAGAGTTCCATCCGGAAGCGTACAAATAAGCTGAGCAGCACACAAATTGATCGGACCGTCAAAGCGCCCCTGCAAGTGCTGTGCCTCTGTACCCCTCTGTACACTGGCGTACACTGGCAAGATCGCCGGCGCGATTCGCTGGAGCGCGCAATCTTTAGGCCAACCTCGTCGCTCACTCCCGAACACCGCGCGGGTGGGGTACTTTCATGGCATTCAGTGTCAGGTAGGCTACACAGGCCCCCCGATCATCAGATCGCGCGACTCCTCGATCGATGTGATCTGTTCCAGCTCAAGCGCGGTGAAAAGAACACCGATGCTCTCCGTTCCCAGGCTTTTCCGTTCGTCCTTGGCTGTCATGGGCTGGGGACTGTGTCTTGGCAAGCAGGAAATGGCTGACGCCCGCTTGGTGCGGCGTCCAGGAGCAGAGAGTCTTGATTGGCTTGACGAGCTTGCATACTGAGAATCCGCCCATGCCGCCGAAGTTCAATCGCCGCTGCGCCCTGTTCGTACTGGGCAAGATCGACGAGATTCTGGCTTGGGAGCAGCGAAAGGAGACGGAGCGAGACACAAAATTTGTGGAACTAGGTCGGTATCTTTGCGAGGTGCGGGCGGGACAGTACTGGCGGCTGGAGAACCTGAAGTCTTTCGACGCATTCCTGGGAACACGGTTCCCGGAATCTCGGCGGAAGGCGCACTACTTAATGTCCATTCATGAGAACCTGCCACCACAGGCGAGGAAGGAGCTAACGAAGGTGGGCTGGGCCAAGGGAATAGAGTTGGCCAAGTTGGCGCGCCGGGATCGGCAGCACTTCGATTGTGCAACCTGGTTGCACAAAGCTCGGGAATTGTCGAAAGAGGATTTTCAGCAGGCGGTAGAGAGAGAACTCACTGGGAAATTAACCGAGCCGTGGGAAATTGTCTACTTCAAACTTTACCGGGAAAGCGGCGTAAAGCCCTGCCCTTCAGGGCTGGGATATAAGCCGTGTTTTCGCGTAGCGAAAGGGTTTTTGCTCTTCCTTCGTGCTAATATCTCCTCTGTCGAAAGACCTAGCGGCAGGGCATGCCGGAAGTTAAGCTCCTTCGTTGTCCTCCGGTGAAGTAGGCCGGTTGTGGGGAGAACCCACCGAAGCATCTCGCGACAACCAAGCGAGTTTGCCGTAGGAATCTCCGTCCTTTTAGGACGGGGAGGATGTCAATGTCTCTCTGGCGAGTGAAGTGTCGGAGGGCAGGAAGGAGAGCGAGCGGGCGGGAAGCCTCGGTCGTGTTTGCAGGTTTTGGAGAGAGCCCGACTTGCGCGCGAAGATACCTTTTGCCACGACTCGATGACCCAAGCTGAGAGAACTTGGCTGAGAGAGTATCGCTCGCCTGCTGCGGCCCACTGGAATCTCCTGACCGACATGAAGGGAGAAACACCTTCAAACATCTTCGGCTCCTAGCCTGCACGGCGTACCTCTTGCGCTTTACGGCTGGGCGTAGTAGCCCATGCGCGTGCGAGCGGTGAGGCCTGGCTTGTCGATCGTGACTCCGAGGGCATGGAACTCGTTCGGGTGGTCCGCGCGAGCGGCGTCAAACGAGAGGACGTAAAAGACATCGGCGTCCGAGACGCAATCCGCGATGGCGGATGCGAGGTCATTGGTCGAATTGAGGACGAGCCCTCCGCTCTGCGTGGCAAGCACCTGCAACCCCAGGTTGCCGGGCCGCACCCGCTTCGCAAACGGTACTCCTTTCAAGAATTCCTTGTAGTAAAAGGTTCGAGACCCGCCCGCATCCGACATACCCAGCGGGTCGATACTGTAGAGGGTGATGCGGGCCTGCCTAAGGCCCGCCGAGATCGTGACGATTGAGTCGAACAACCGCTGCTCATCTTTACTGGAAAGTTCAACGCTCGGCCCCGAAAGCAACGGCCATCCCGCACTGAACCAAATGATCAGCTTCCTTCCAGGCCGCGTTCCTTCGTACGTCACCACTGAGGTCAGAGTCTTAAGGGATAGGCTAAAGCGCTCTTCCGCGCCGTAGAACCCCTGCGACCGGGTGTTGGAGCGCAGCCCCGTTTCATACTGATCGTATTGCGCCGCCAGGGCATTCCCATCGCGAGAGAAAACGTTCTGCATCTTCGTTTCAGTATCGGTAAAGACGACGAGCGACATTGGGACCGGGAGCTTGCCGCCGTTCTGCAGCAGAAACTTCTTCAGTTCACTTCGTTCAAAGCTAACGGATTGGTAGGACGTGTTGACGGCGTCGACCACCAAAACCATTTCAACGGGCGGATCGTCAGCCGGGTCTGCGCCGCTCTCCACGGCATGAAACGAGAGGACGTCCTTCGGCTGTTTATCGTCCAGAAGAGTGAAGTCCTGTTTCTGCAGCCCGCGGCGCGCTGCGCCAGACTTGTCCCTCACCTGTACGTCGAGCGTGATTTGCCGGTCGGTGCCGCCTGGCGGCGGAACTGACGGCCCGGGCCGGGTCTGGAGTTGGGGCGGGGGATTGTCTTGCCCCGATGCGGCAGAAAGCGGCAGAAGAAGCAGACCAAGAAACAAGCAAGAAAACCGGCCCATATGCCCTCACCTTGCGGTGGAATTCTCCCGCCCAACAGGCGGAAGGGGATGCCCTACGAGCTGACACAGCAAAGTTTAGGCCTGCGTAGACTCGAAATCAATGACGCCGCACAAATGCTGGGCTAAGGTCCGGGGAGGACGTTTTAGAGACTCAGCAGAGTGCTCCCCTGAAGTCGAAGCCGAGATTGCAAAACTCAGAGTCGAGGCCCGACGAAGGTTCGGAGTAAACGTGAAGGGCACACCATGAACGCCCGAAAGAAGATCAGCCTCGCCCCTTTCCTTTCTTCTTGTCCCATTTCGCTTTTTGTGGCGCCGTGGTTCTCGTCTCTCATCTCTTCTGAATCCGCCAAGAATTCAGCTACGCCGTTGCATCGCCCTTTTGCTGGCGCGGATATTTGCGGGGCTGTATCGCATTTGGGCCGCTTATCAGAATACGCAACTCCAGGATGATCGTGGAGGCGTTGTGGGTGCAGTACCGCGTGGGGTTGCGTTTCGCCGGATTCGGCTCTTTCCATATCTCCTGAACGCCGCAGCGCTTAGTTCTTGGTGATCCCACCGGGGATCATCGCGCCGGGAACCAGTTGATCCAATTCTCCTGAGCCAATAAAGGCATGCTCTCCCCCCTGGTCGAGCGGCTTGAAATTTGCCTCGTGCAGCACCCAGATGTGTTCGCCACGGGTGACCGGCGAACCGGTCAGGAATGCATATGAACGCCCGCCGTCTTGGAAGGCGATTCGGTTCAGCGCGACGCGCGCTTGAACCGCACCTTGCATAGGCGATAAGGAGAGAATGAATCGCCCTTCGCCCGGAATGTAAATCTCGACTCCTTGACCTGCTTTGTCGACGGTGGCGATGCCCCCCTGAAGGTCACCGATGACCTGCTTCTCGCTGAGCACCAGCGGTGAGACCACGCGCAATTCCTCTGCTCCTGGGTCGAGTTCGTGGGTCGAAGTGCCGATGAACGCGGGCATGTGATCGAACCACTCGCCGGTCACGGTGAGGATTCCTGAGCCCGCGACATCCAGCTTGACCGTCTGCCCCGGTTCGAATAAGACCAGCTTCTGAGGCTCATTCTGAATGTCGGAGAGCGAGAATGTGTTAGATAAAGGGCCGAATGTCTTGGTGCGCACAGCAAGCTCCACGCGACTGCCCTCACGGCGAATAAGATCGATCCGATAGCCCATGATCTTCCCATTCATCTGGCCGATGAAGCCGCAGGTCGCTTGGTTCTTGTCTTGGGTGGAAAGCGGGCAGCCGATTGGGTCACCTTCCGACTGAGCGATCTTCAGCATCACGACCGTTCCATCAGAGTGAGCGCGGACTTTTACCACGGCGAGCGTGGAACCCAGCGCAACGATTGCGGCGATCAGTATTGCGAATGCAAGCCTCGGTATTCTTATGGTTTCCCATCCTTTCTGCCACCAGACTGCAAATGTGCTTTGCGGACTGCTCCAAATACGCGGCGAGACACTCTCCTCGATTGAGAGGCTTGCAAGAAGGCGCAGTTCCGAACCCATTTCCATATACTCCTCCAAGCGCGCCTGGCAGGATGCGCATACATCCATGTGCTCTGCCGCAGTTCGCGGAGTCAATTCGCCATCGCACAGTGCGGAGACATACTCCAACGCTTCATCGCATGTCATGCCGACCTCCCTTCTTAACTCGCTCAATATGCCAGACGTTGCGCAATGCTTCGCGCGCCGCGAACAATCGTGATCGGACAGTGCCGATCGGGACTTCGAGGATCGCGGCCAACTCCGCGTACGATTGCCCTTCGACTTCGCGCAGCCAGAGAAGCGTGCGTTGTTCGCTGTTAAGCCGGCCGAATGCATCTGCAATCATCGATGACATCTCCGTTTGACACGGCGCCGGCTCTTCTTTGAGCTCGTCGGTTTGTTTCTGTCGGCGCCACCACCCAGCGGCGAGCTTCCGACCGATGCCAAACAAGTACCCGCGCAGACTGCCGAGTTCCGGTTGAAGCCTTGCGGGCGACGCCAGATGTGGGTGAACGTGTCCTGCATGATGTCTTCAGCCGCCTGTTCGCTTGAGAGAAGATGCCGGAGGAATGCGCGCAAGCGCGGGCCATTGTCGCGATAGAACGCATCAAACGACTCAGCGTTTCCTGCGGAGATCTTTTTCCAGAGTTCCCGATCGTCGAACAATGAGCTTCTCCAACCTGTACTTCGGGCCTGCGGTTCAAAACGTTCGCTGGGCGGTATAAATAATTCAGATTACGTTCGCCCGGTGCGTGATCGAGATAAGCACCATGTCGACCATATGCCCGCCTATGCAGAGGGCGGAGCGTGGTTTTGGGGGCTAGCCATCCATGGGACCTGAAAGGTCTGAAGCTGCTTCCATTGATCCGGCAGCTAGGCCGAGAGTTCGTGCATTCGCGCGGTGGGTAAGTTCATCAACAACCGGGTGAGGTAGAGCTGCGGGTCTACATCATGGCGACGGCAGGTGCTGGTTAAGCTGGCCAGAATCGCCACCGTTTGCCCTCCGCGAGAATTGCCAACGAATAAAGAGTTCTTGCGAGTCAGTACGACGCGCTTCATCTCGCGTTCGAAAACATTGTTGTCCAGCGGTACCGCGCCATCGGAACAAAGGACGTTCAGCTCAGCCCATTGATTCAGGGCGTAGTTGATCGCTTCCTCCATAGGATGCTTGGGCAATAGCTGCTCTTTCCACCCCAGAAGCTTCTCCCGCAGCTTGGCTAATACCGTTTCGAATCCGAAGTGCTTAGTAACAATATTCTTTACCATGAATACGGCAGTGGTGGACGTGCGGATAGACGAAGGGTGCAAGCGCGCTCGGGGAAGAAAGACGGAATTCTGCCACAAGTGCGGGACGCCGTATCCGTGGACAGAAAAAGGGAAAGCTGCGATCTTCGCGGCCTCGCTCGAGCGAGTCACCGCAAGTTGAGCGCTCGGGGTGTCACACACGATGTTAAGGTCACCTCACGATGGTTTCATGCCGCGGACGGTAGCTTCAAGTATGAGTCGCTCAAGTGTTCTTGAATCTGTGGCCCGTCTTGACGTCTTGACTGCGAGGTGGCGAACAACGGATTCATATGCCAAACTGGAAATAAGGACTACGTTGCCTTAGTGCTTCTCTAACCGAAAATCGGATAGAGATCGGGAGAATATCGAAGTGAATGGAAATCGTTCTCTGTCTCCGGTGCTTTGCCTTTTCCTCGTTGTGATGGGCGCTCAAGCTGCGACCGAACAGGAGTCTGTGGTTCGGGCAAGACTGGACACCGGCCTTCGCGTGGTAGTGATCCACAACTCGCTCGCTCCCGTAGCGACCGTCGAGATGAACTTCATGGTTGGAGGTGACGAAACTCCAGTTGGTTTTCCGGGGATGGCTCATGCTCAGGAGCACATGGCGTTTCGCGGATGCTCGGGTATGACGGCCGACCAGACGGCAGCCATCTACGCGCAGCTGGGCGGTAGAAACAATGCGGACACGCAGCAGACCATCACACAGTTCTTCGCCACCGTTCCAGCGGCGGATCTCGACGTTGCTCTTCAGGCTCAGGCGGCGTGCCTGCGCGGTATCGACGATTCTCAGCAGCAATGGGCCGAGGAGCGCGGCGCGATCGAGCAGGAGGTCGCTCGCGATCTCTCCAATCCCACCTATAAGTTCATCAGCCGCCTCAACGAGGACATGTTTGCCGGCACTCCATATGCACACGACCCGTTGGGTACGAAGAGCTCATTCGATGCCACAAGCGGAGAGATGCTCAAGGATTTCTATAACAAGTGGTACAGCCCCAGCAACGCAATCCTAGTGATCGTGGGAGACATTGATCCTAACGCGACTCTTGCCAAGGTCAAGCAATGGTTCGGCAATATTCCTGATCATCTACTCCCAGCGAGGCCAACTGTCGAGCTCAAGCCCATTAAGTCGGAGAATTTTACGCTCGACAGTAATCTCCCCTATATGCTTGGCTTTATTGCTTACCGGCTCCCCGGAACCGACTCGCCGGATTACGCGGCCAGCCAGATTCTCGCCGACGTGCTGGCCAGCCAACGTGCCGATCTTTATGGAATGGTACCAGCGGGGAAGGCCCTGGCAACGGAGTTCGGAATGGCGGAAACCTACCCGAAGGCCAGTGTGGGCTACGGCGTAGTGGTTCTGCCTTCTGAAGCGAACGCCGACGGCGCTATTAACGAGATGCGTGGCATTCTTGCGAACTATGCCCAGAAGGGCGTGCCTGAGGATCTGGTCGCCGCAGCCATTCGCAGTGAGGTTGCTCAGGCCGAGTTTCAGCGGGACTCCATCCCCGGCCTGGCCAACGTTTGGTCGAATGCGCTGGCCGCCGAAGGGCGTACGTCTCCCGAAGAGGACATTGAAGCCATCAAACGCGTCACTCTCGCTAGTGTAAACCGCGTTGCCAAACTCTACCTCGCTGACCAAAACTCGATCACGGCGATCTTGAAGCCAGTCCCAACCGGAGAGCCAGTCGCAGGCAAGGGGTACGGCGGCGCCGAGGAGGTGACCTCAGCGCCGAGCAAGCCTGTGGAGCTCCCCGCATGGGCGGCGAGCGCACTGGCTCAGTTCAAAGTTCCTGCAAATTTCATCGAGGTTTCCGACACAAAGCTGCCCAACGGGATTCGTTTGATCGTTAAAACAGATCGGACCAGTCCAACCGTGTCGGTCGCAGGCGCGGTAAAGCACGACTCCGATCTGGAAACGCCGCCCGGGGAGGAAGGCGTCTCTGACATTCTCGACGGCCTGTTTTCCTACGGAACGCAGACGCTGGATCGGTTGGCATTCCAGAAGGCGCTAGACGACATTGCCGCAAACGAGAGCGCGGGATTCCATTTTTCTTTGGATGTGTTGAAAGAGCATTTCTCTCGTGGTATCGAACTCCTTGCGGATAACGAGCTTCATCCCGCGCTGCCGGCTCAGGCCTTCACCGTGGTCCAGCAGCAAACGGCGCAATTTGTCGCAGGACAGCTCCGGAGTCCAGGGTACCGGACCTCGCGCGCCCTCGATGTGGCGCTGCTGCCGGCCGGCGATCCCGTCTTAAGGGAGGTGACTCCGGCTACTGTTGGCAAAATCACCCTTGACGATGTGAAGAAATTTTATGCCGCCGCCTTTCGGCCGGATCTGACCAACATCGTTGTCATCGGAGACGTGACGCCGGAGGAAGCCAAGTCAGTGATCGGGAAATGGTTCGGCGATTGGAAGGCCGCAGGACCCAAACCGAACGTCGAATTGCCACCCGTCCCTCTCAACAAACCCTCCGCGGCAAATGTGGCCGACAAGCAAGCCGTGCAGGATTCAGTCACTCTTTCAGAGCAACTGAATCTCAATCGTTTCGATCCGGACTACTATCCGCTGCAACTCGGCAATCACGTCCTGGGCGGAGGCTTTTACGCCACGCGCTTATATCACGACTTGCGGCAGGTGGCGGGCTATGTCTATACGGTGGACGTAAGTCTCAGAGCATCGGAGAG
>Ga0302325_10009143_pt1 | contig 21692 bp, 14 predicted proteins | sample Palsa_T0_2_FD_201948 | JGI IMG/M metagenome (GOLD analysis project Ga0302325, IMG submission 201948) | Peat permafrost microbial communities from Stordalen Mire near Abisko, Sweden - Palsa_T0_2 | ecosystem: Environmental > Terrestrial > Soil > Palsa > Peat permafrost | place: Sweden: Abisko...
CGTCATATTTTTGCGCAGTAACATTCTTCTTCGCCGTCGCGGCAGTCTGCGCTTCAACAGGCGCCGCGAGAAACGAGAAGGCCATCAGGGTCATTAGACCCAAGCCCCCCAGCAATTTCCTCATTTCTGCCTCCAATTTAGTTTCGTTCTAGAATCGAAGCGAGAGGGTCAGACAAGTAAAATCCAGGGGACCGCCCTATCGCCCCCGATTCGTTTTCGAAAACTGCGGTAATACGCCCAGCAATGGCCCGATACGACACTCCTGTGGGGCGGACTTTACCACAACCCACTATTGGCAAGCGGTTCAATTTTTTTTGGCACGGTTTGCAGGCGTCAGGATCGACGCATCGAAAACCCGGCTATTGACAAGAACGGGCTGCAGGGGGAGAATCCGCGCTAGGCGAAGAAAAAGCGAAACTAAAAACACTTTCTGTCCTTCTTTGCCACGGTTATTCCTGTGAAGACATCCGCTTTGCGCGCCCAACTCGAAAAGTCTCTTGGCAGCAGAATCCCTGCGCCTTTTTCACCCCGGCCGCCCGCGCCTGCGGAGATGGTGGCTTGCGGCATTCCGGAGATTGACCATCTCACGGGCGGCCTGCCGCGCGGATGTCTGACGGAAATTTCCGGACCCATTGGTTCGGGGCGAACGAGCCTTCTCGTTTCCCTGCTCTCCGCGCTTACAAAACGGGAAGAATCGTGCGCGTTGGTGGATGGCCGGGATTCATTTGATCCGTGCGGCGCGGAAGAGGCGGGCGTGGTTCTCGGAAGATTGCTTCTGGTGCGCTGCACCAATATCGAGCAGGCGTTGCGGGCGGCGGATTTGTTGCTGCATGGCGGCGGATTCGGGCTGGTTGCGCTGGACCTGAGCGATCTGCCGATTGCGAGCGTGCGCCGCGTGCCGTTGAATGTCTGGTTTCGTTTTCGGAGAATGGTTGAAAACACGCCGACAGTTTTCATGCTCCTTGAACAGGAGTCTTGCGCGAAAACGTGCGCTTCGCTTGTGCTGCGCCTGGAAATGAAAATGGCGCGGTGGCGTTCCAGCTTCAAAAGCGGCAACGATGGAAATTCGCAGCCAACTCTTCTCAGCGGCTTGCAATTCAACGCGGAAGTGGTGCGCTGCCGCTTCGAGCGCGCGAAATCAGAGGATGGTTCGCCGGGTGGTTTGGCTTCGTTCAATTCCGCAGCGAGTGATTTCGCAGCGGTTGATTCCTACGAGGGCACGCGGTGCAGTTTCGAATCCAAGCCTGCCTGGACCGAACTCACAAAGAAGCGCAGGAAAAACAGCGAAGCCTGAAACGCGATTGCAGCGCCCTCTTGCCCGGCGCTTGAAGGATTTTATTCGTTTGAGAGATCCCCATGCCCTTTGCATGCATACATGTCCTCAATTTCATTTTGCAATCGGCGCTGCGCATCGAGCCCGGACTTCGCGCACAGGCGGCCGGAATTTTGGATGGCAATCCGCCGTTCGTCACCGTCATCGCGAGAAATAAAAAAGCGGGATCGCTCGGCCTGCAAATCGGAATGACGAAATCGCAGGCGGAACAGATCCAAGGGCTGCAACTTCGCCGCCGTTCGATCGAGCACGAAACGGCGGCGCATGCGGCGCTGGTTGATCTGGCGCTGTCGTTCAGCCCGCGCATCGAGGAAACCGCGGCGGACACTATCATTCTCGATCTTGCAGGGCTGGCGCAGCTTTTCGGCGGATTCGAGAAACTGGCGCAGCGGTTGGGCCGGCGCGCTAAGAAATTTGGATTGTCTGCCCAAGTTGCCGTTGGCTCGAATCCGGAAGCGGCGCAACTTGCGGCACGAGGCTTTGCCGGCGTGACCGTGCTCGCGGCGGATGAAGAAATGGAGCGCCTGGGCAGCCTGCCCGTCATCGCGCTGAATCCGTCGTTCGAAATTCGGGAGACGCTGGAACGCTGGGGCGTGCGCACGTGCCGAGCGCTGGCGGCTTTGCCGGTGGCGCAACTTTCCGAGCGGTTGGGACAGGAAGGCGTACGTTTGCAAGAATTGGCGCGGGGAGCGAGCGGGCGCGCGTTGATTCCAACGATTGCCGCGATGGAATTTGAAGAGGCGATGGAGCTCGATACGGCGGTGAGCGAGTTGGAGCCGCTTTCGTTTCTTTTGGGGCGGTTGCTCGATCAACTTTGCGGGCGGCTTTCGGCGCGGGCGTTGGCTACGAATGAGATTCGATTGAGGATGGAGTTGGAGCCGGGAGAGGAGGAAATATTTGGAATTGCGGGGAAGCGCCAGAATCGAGTTTACAGTCAAAGCAGCACAACCGCAGATTCCTCGTCGCGCCGGGAAAGCGGCGCTCCTCGGAATGACAATGGTGGGGATAGAGGCGATGCAAATCGACAAAGCGGTACGCGGCATCCGGAGCGGGCGGGTCTGAGACCCGCCCCCACGAATGCAGAGGTCAATCGCGCAGAACCAGACGCGACTGTGTTGATTTATGAGCATGTGCTGCGGCTGCCGCTGGCAATGCGCGATTCCAAAGCGCTTTTGCGGCTTTGGCGATTGCATCTGGAGGCGCATCCGCCTGCGTCGCCAATCGTAAAAATCACGATGACGGCTGAGCCGGCGAAAGTTCGCTTTGCGCAATCGGGGCTTTTTGTTCCGCTCTCGCCTGATCCGGAAAAACTGGAAATTACGATGGCGCGAACGGGGCATTCCGTTGGCGCTGCAAACATCGGCTCGCCTGAATTGCTGGATACGCACCGGCCACTTTCGTTTCGCGTGGGGCGGTTCAATCCGTTGGAGGCTTCCCTGCCAGCCAATGATTCCGGCGAGTCTTCAGTTTCCTCAGGGGTTTCTCTGCGAATTGCGGAGTCTGCTTCGCTTTTGCCGGCGACGGCGTTGCGTGTATTCCGGCCAGCGATGCCAGCGAAAGTCGAGGCTCGCGACAATTCTCGCGATACTACTCACGAAACGATGAACAAAGTGCATGCTCCGGCGCGCGTTTATTTCGGCGGGGTGTGGGGCGATGTGATGGCGGCGTCCGGGCCGTGGCGATCGTCCGGCGATTGGTGGACGGAAGATCCGTGGAATCAGGATGAATGGGATCTTGAAATTGAGTTTCCGGTTCCCGCCGCAAAAGAGACGAATGCGTTTTCGCGTACAGCATTTTCACATGCAGCGCAGAAGGCGGAGAGTACGCGGGCGCGCGGCGTTTATCGAATCGTGCGCGAGCGCGCGAGCGGGGAGTGGTTTGTCCGGGGCGTGTACGACTGATGTACGTCGAACTCCACGCTCGCTCGGCTTTCAGTTTTCTCGAAGGCGCTTCCCTGCCTGAAACTTTGGCGGGGCGCGCGGCGGAGATCGAGCTTCCGGCCGTGGCGCTGCTCGATCGCGATGGGCTGTATGGAGCGCCGCGCTTTCATCACGCCGCGGTGAAAAACAAAATTCGCGCGCACATCGGCGTGGAAGTTACGTCGGCTGGCGGATTTCGCTATCCGCTGCTCGTCAAAACGCGCGCGGGATATCAGAACCTCTGCCGGCTGATTACTCGCATGAAGCTGCGCGCGGCAAAAAATGAAGGCTGCATCTCCGCGAAAGAAATGGCGGAGCATGCAGCCGGCCTCGTTTGCCTCACGGGTGGAGAAGAAGGACCGCTTGCGCACGCGCTCGGACAAGGAGGCATCGCCGGCGGAACGGAATGCGTGCGGGAACTCAGCGCGATTTTTGGGCGCGAGAATGTGTACGTGGAATTGCAGCGGCATCTTCACCGCGATGAGGAGGCACGAAATCAAGCGGCGGTAGAAATCGCGCGCAAGCTGCGGTTGCCGCTGCTGGCGACGAACGGCGTCTCGCATGCGACGCGGATCGAGCGGCAAGTACTCGACGTTTTCACTTCCATTCGCAACCATGTTGCGCTTGAAGCCGCGGGGCGTTTGCTGGCGCGCAACTCCGAACGCCAACTGAAGCCGAGCCAACGGATGGCGCGACTTTTTGCCGATCTTCCCGAAGCGATAGCGCACACGCCGGAGCTTTCCTCGCGCCTCGAATTCACGCTCGAAGATTTGGGCTACGAATTTCCGAAATATCCGGTTCCGGATGGCGAGACACAGGACTCTTTTTTGTGCCAGCGCACGATGGAAGGAATGATCTCGCGTTACGGCGCGAACGATGAGAAAGCGCAACGGCAGGTGGAGCGCGAACTCGTGCTGATCGAAAGACTCGAACTGGCAGGCTATTTTTTGATCGTCTGGGACATCGTGCGTTTCTGCCGCGAGAAAAATATTCTCGTGCAGGGGCGCGGCTCCGCGGCGAACAGCGCCGTCTGCTACTCGCTCGGGATCACGGCGGTTGATCCTGTCGGCATGGACCTGCTCTTCGAGCGATTTCTTTCCGAAGAGCGGCATGAGTGGCCGGACATTGATCTCGATCTGCCGAGCGGCGACCAGCGCGAGCGGGCGATTCAGTATGTCTACGAACGCTACGGAAAGCTTGGCGCGGCGATGACGGCGAACGTGATCACGTATCGCGGGCGATCTGCGGCGCGGGAAGCGGGAAAGGCGCTGTCCTTTGATTCGGAAACGCTCGACAAGTTGACGAGTCTCGTTAACGCGTGGGAATACAAGGATGACGACGACACGCTCGTCCGCCATTTTCAGGATTCCGGATTTGACGTTGGGCACCCGCGCATTAAGAAATTTCTCGAACTTTGCATTCGCATGCAGGACCTTCCGCGGCATCTGGGGCAGCATTCGGGCGGGATGGTGGTTTGCAAGGGGCAGCTCGATTCCGTGGTGCCGCTCGAACCGGCGACGATGCCGGGGCGCGTGGTGGTGCAGTGGGACAAGGAAGATTGCGCCGACATGGGCATCGTCAAAGTGGATTTGCTGGGGCTGGGGATGATGGCGGTGCTCGAAGAAACGATCGAGATTATTCACGATCATTATCGAGAAGATGTGGATTTGGCGCGGTTGCCTGCGGATGATGCGTTGGTTTACGAGACGCTACAGAGAGCTGACACCGTCGGGATGTTTCAAATCGAGAGCCGCGCGCAGATGTCGTGCCTGCCGCGGCTCAAGCCGGTGAAGTTTTACGACATCGTGGTGCAAGTAGCGATTATTCGGCCCGGGCCGATTGTCGGAAAGATGGTCCATCCTTACTTGAAGCGCCGCGCGGGGCGCGAGCCGGTGGAGTATCCGCATCTATCGCTCGAGCCGGTTCTCGCGCGGACGCTGGGCGTTCCGCTGTTTCAGGAGCAATTGCTTCGCATGGCGATGATTGCGGCGGGATTTTCGGGCGGCGAAGCGGAAGAATTGCGGCGGGCATTTGGATTTAAGCGCTCCGAAGCGCGGATGAAAGAAATTGAAAAGAAACTTCGCGCGGGGATGATTCGCACGGGCATCAGCGTGGAGTCGCAGGAGATGATCGTCAAATCGATTACTTCGTTCGCGCTTTACGGCTTTCCGGAATCGCACGCCGCGAGCTTTGCGCTGCTAGCGTATGCGAGCGCGTATTTGAAATGCCATTACCTTGCGGCGTTCACGGCGGCGATGCTCAACAATCAGCCGATGGGATTTTATTCGCCGGCGACGCTTGTGAAAGATGCGCAGCGGCATGGATTGAGAGTGAAACCGATTGATGTGGCGCAGTCGGATTGGAAATGCACGCTCGAGCGCGATCGAGAGAATTGGGCTGTGAGGCTGGGTTTGCGCTACGCCAAGGGATTGCGCGAGGAGCCGGCGCAGGCCATCGTTGCGGAACGGTCGATTCGCGCGTTTGCTTCCATCGAAGAGTTGAAGCAACGCGTGCCTTCGCTTCAGAAAACGGAACTGATTACATTGGCTGAAATTGGGGCGATGAATTTTTTTATGCGACATGCCACGCAACCTGCAATTCCTGAAGCGAACGGCGTCGCGGATCCGGGCGCGAAAAAGCGGCAGAGGTTTCATCGCCGCGATGCTTTGTGGCAGGTCGAGCGAGTGGCGCGGCCTGCGGGGCCGCTGCTCGACGATCCGCAGGAAGCGCCGGTGAACGAAGAAGAAATTTCCAGATCGTTGCCGTTCGTGCCGCCGCTATTGCCGCCGGACACTTCCCCGCTGTCGCCGATGACAGATGCCGAGCGGCTTGTTGCCGATTTTCGCGGCACGGGAATGACCGTGGGGCCACATCCGATGTCTTACTGCCGCTCGGCGATGACGACGCTTGGTGTCCGGCGCGCGAATGAGCTCGAGCATCTTCCGGATGGGATTCGCTTGCGAATTGCGGGGGCCATCATTGCGCGGCAGCGGCCGGGCACGGCGAAAGGCTTCGTGTTTCTGAGCGTTGAGGATGAAACCGGGATTGCAAATGCGATCATTTCGCCGGATGTGTTTGCGGAGAATCGCGTCACGATTGTGAGCCACCCATTTCTTCTCATCGACGGCAGGCTGCAGCATCAGGACAATGTTATCTCGGTGAAAGTTGATTCGGTCGAGGCGCTATCGATGCCTGCGGCTGCGGCCACGTCGCACGATTTTCACTGACGCTGTCGCCCAGGACCGATGAACGCGGCAATGACCTCTGGCACAACGAAACGACGGCCCAGCTACAACGTGTCGCAGCCGATTATCGTTTTCTCACAGGAACAGGTGTCCAGCCAGAAACAAAAGAACATCCAATCGACAGCGACTGTTGTCAGCAGTCGCGGTGCTTGGATGTTCTTTTCGTTCAACAATGGAGACGATAGGGGCGACGGTTGGTCTGCCCCGCTTTTAGAACAGCGGTCCGATAATGTACACGTCGTCGCAGGCCAGGTCGCTTGGGTTCGAGCAATTCCCTGACGGATAGGCCATGTTCGAGGAGAAGACAACGTACCTTCCATCGCGGCTCAGGGCGGCCCGCTGCTGTCCCCAAAACGAAGAACTATCATCTCGTGTGCGTGACCAGGCTATGCGGTAGACATCTCCAGGCGTTCCTCCGAGTCCTGAGGTATTTCCAACGCTGGCCATATTCACAAGAATCATTTCGCTTTCATAGGGATACCAGCAGTTACCCGGAAACGAACTACCGGCGCTTGTGAACTGGCTGCATGACGTGTTCGTGGGAGCGACGTAGTTTGAGCTTGTTGTCCACCATTCAGGAGATGACGGACGGCTCGTGTCATCGTAACTGATGAGCGCCCACGGCTGACTTGGTCCCGTGCCCGCGGTGCTGATATGACCGCCCGTGTATACGGTCGTAAAGACACAGTTCACATCATTGTTCAAATCATTCATGCTGGAATGGCCGCCCTGTTGTGAGCACGGATCATTCGCGTGGTTTCCGTTTGGCGATGGGTCCCACAACTCCAAGAACATATTATTTCCACCGGTCAAGCTCAGAAACGAATCCGTGTGAGTGGTTCCACTCTGCATGTTGAACATCGTTCCAGCAGAGGTGATGAGGTCGATGCAGGACTGTCCGGCCGCGAACGCGGACTTACAATCTGCGGATACGTTCGGTTCTGTATTCGGGTGCCATTCGACTTCAACGCGATCGTCAGTGGACATGATGATTTTATGGATGCAGCCATTTACGATATCTGTCACACCCATTGGGAATGGAGCAGCACCAGAACCGCTGTATTCCGAACCGGAATGAACGGTGCAGCTTCCACTCGTGGATGTCGTGAAAACGGCCGATTGCGTAAGGCTGTTCAGGTTGAAGCTGAAGATGTCCACATTCACTGTACCGCTGCCCGTGTGCTCGCCAACGAGACCAATTGTTGTTCCGTCCAGCGAAATGCGCGTCTCGTCTGGGATAGTGATGTAACTATACTGCGAGAATGTAAACACCGTAGCGAGAGTGATCGTATTCGTGCCGGTGATCGTCGCACTCATCAGAGAGTTGTTGTTTGTGTAATAGAACAGACCTGGCGTTGTGGCTGACCACATGAATTCTGCCGTAGGAGTCGTTGACGGCGGCATGTGCGCATTGCTTACAACCACATTTCCATTCAGGCCGATGACGCACCATCCGCCACCGCTTCCACACGTTCCGGCCCCAGCAACGAGGATATAGGTGTCACTGCTGTCCATCGGTTCAAGTGTCGAGTAATAATGAGCCGTATCACCACCCACAGTTAAGCGCTTCACCACACAGCCTGTGCCCCCGGACGCTGTGCCCAGCGCATCGGTATAGGTACCTCCCACAGAAGAAGGCGGTGTGAAGCTGGCCCAATCGGATGGCATGTGTCCTTTGCCGTCATCCTCCAGGCCGCAGATAGGCGCACCAGTCGCCGGTGGGGTTCCTCCTCCTGCACCTCCTGTCGCCGCTCCCGTACCCGACAAAGAGATCACCGTCGGGGAGCCGGTTGCATTGCTCGCTACGGATATACTCGCACTCGCACTTCCGGCAGTCGTCGGGGCAAACGAGACGCTCAGTGTGGCCGTCTGGTTGGGTGTAAGCATCGTGCCAGCGCTGACGCCGCTCGCGCTAAATTCGCCGGTGGCACCCGTCACTCCGGAAATCGTGACATCCGCGTTTCCACTATTTGTAAGTGTCACGTTTTGCGAACCGCTGCTGCCTAGGGTCAAGCTTCCAAAGGCCACGCTGGCCGGACTCGGAGTAAGCGAGTAGCTGGCAGCGACGCCGGTTCCGCTCAATCCGAATGAAGAAGCTGAGGTTGAGACGCTACTCATCAGCGAGAGGGAGCCGCTTACAGCACCGGCAGATGCCGGAGCGAAGACGACGTTAAACGACATATTTTTGCCGGCCGCAATCGTCGCGGGGACCGCGATTCCATTGATGCTGAAGCCAGCGCCGGACGCGCTCGCCGCGGAAACCGTCACGCTTGCCGTCCCGGAGTTCGTCAACGTAAAGGGCACTGATGAGCTACTGCCCACAAGCATGCTGCCAAAATTGATGCTAGAGGGACTCGCTGAGAGTGCGACTTGTGTTCCAGCGCCGCTCAGGGCAATGGTGGGGTCCGATGTGGCAGTCTTTATGGAGATGCTGCCCGACGCGTTCCCTGCCGTCGTGGGCGCAAATGCCACGGTGAATTTTGTGCTTTCTCCGGCAGTCAGGGTCAATGGAGTGGTGAGCCCGGTGATACTGAAGCCTGTGCCGGTTACGCCCGCTTGAGTGACCGTAACGCTGGCGGTTCCCGTATTGGTCAAAGTAGTTGATTGACTGCTGCTGGTGCCGACAGCGACATTGCCAAAGGCGACGCTCTCGGGATTTATCGTTAATGTGCCGGTTGCCCGGGGAATCCGGTGCCTGAAACCGACAAACTCCGACTGCTGCGGCACGGCCGCGCTGGCGTACCCCGCACAGATACATAACGCCAGGATCGCGAGTACAGCCGCGAGGGTGGAAGCTGAGACGAGGCTGCTGCGGTGTTGTAGGCTTAGGTTCCGGATTTTTGAAATTGCAGGAGGGACTTGATAATTACGTTTGTATGAGTTCATACCGCATAGTAGGCACCGAGCTAGTTACGGTACTACTGGACCAAAGGACAAACTAGGGGCAGGTACGAATGGGCACCAGGAGCCTGTCCAGCGAATGTACTAGGTTTGTAGTGGTGCCAGACCTAAGTGCATGAACGCAGGCAACAAAGGAGATAGGCTACCGATTGTAGAACTGCGCGATGGCAGTTCCGATGTGAACAGAGTTCCAATCCAGATACGGCCGGGTCGTGTGTGGCGTACCTGTACCTTCGAACGCTGTGACTCTTACATGCATTTGCCGCTGAGTGCGGAATTGAAACTCGCGCAAATGCGGCCTCAAGATGAAGCGTTGTAGCTGAAAAGTTTGTGACATTCTTTGCGGAGGAAGCCGCCGATTACGGGGATGATGTGATTGCCCTTTTTGAGGACGAAACGGCAGGAGATTAGGCAGGCTCGCCACTTATAGACGTCTGTGCCATGCTTGCTGCCGTAAGCGGCGATGTCTTCCTGGGAAACGCCGTAAACGACGGCGCCGATTCTCGACCAGACGCAGGCGCCGGCGCACATGGCGCAGGGCTCGTGAGTGGAGTAGAGAACGAAATCGGGCAGGTAGCGGCCGTACCCGCTTGAAACATATTTGAGCGTTTCCAATTCCACGTGCTTGATGCTCGATCCCGATGTCTTCACGCGATTTCCGGCGTTGGCGATGACCACTTCACGCCTGCCGACGAGGCGGGTGATGACGGCACCGATTGGATAATCGCCGCGATCGCCGGCGCGCTTGGCCTCAGCGATGGCGAGCTCCATGAACTTCGCTCGCGGCTTGTAGGAAGCAGGAATCATTTATGTAGATTATATCCGTTTGTCACACGCGTTTCTTAAGATCGCCGCACCGTGTGCCGTTTGCGCCTTAACAGAGGATTGAGAACCGGCGATCGAAAAACGTAGAATCGCCTCAGAGATATTAGAAGCGATTTCGTGCGCCGAGTGGGCTTGGTAATAAATCGCTTGGCAAGGAGAGCATCCTATGGAACGGAAGAATATTGCCGTCGGCCTGCTCATCGCCGTGCTTGCTGGAATAACAGCGGTACCAACCGCGCGTTCGGAGAGCACCTTACGCCCTTCTCCAGTGCCGGGCCAAAACCCGGTGCTGATTAAGACCTGCCTTATCTCGAACGACATTCAGGCGCTGGCCGCCTTTTACGAGCGAGTATTGAAGACTGCGCCGAAATTCGATGGGGACCGCTATGCCGAGTTCCAAACAGGCACGGGAGTACTCTCTCTTTTTGATGCGCGAGCGCAAGAGAGCTATATTCCCGGCTCAGCGGAATCGTCGGCGAACAGAAGCGCGATTCTGGAGTTTGAGGTGGCGGATGTGGACGGAGAATACGCGCGACTCCAGGGCATTGTGAAAACCTGGGTCAAGCCGCCAACGACGCAACCGTGGGGCACTCGCTCAATTTACTTCCGCGACCCCGATGGAAATCTTGTCAATTTCTACGCGCCGGCCAAATCTAAATGAATTTTTGGCGGGAATCGTGAGCGCGAGCAATGGAAAGCTGGCCCACCGGGCTGCACCGAAGCTGTCAGGTCCCTCCGCCTTTCGTCGTAGCAGACTTCATCCCATGAAAATGGCTGTCAACTCACTAGAGCTTGCGGCCTCACCCGCAGAAGTAAAAATCCCTCGCTCATGAATCTCGCTTGCAGCGCGAGGCGCTTGCGCCGATATCGCGACGACTGTATTGTTGGTCGCTCTTACCGCGCATAAATGCTGTCGGAAAGAAGGAGTACTCCGGAGTGGGGCCAGCGGCACAGGTGCATTCGCAGCAGGACGGTTATGGATTGCGGCGGGAAGCGCTGTCGCCGATGGAGACTTTGGCGCAGTCCATCTCTACGATTGCGCCTACTGCGACGCCGGTGGCTACGATTCCGCTGGTCTGCGCGCTCGCCGGAAATGGCACGTGGCTGGCGTATGTGCTGGCGACGATCGCGATCTTACTTGTCGCGCTGTGCATCGGGCGGTTCGCGCGCTATTCAGCGTCGCCGGGGTCGCTCTATAGCTATGCGTCATTAATTCTGCCCCCGTGGCTCGGAGCTATCGCTGCCTGGAGCCTGCTGCTCGCGTACGTGGCGACGGGATCGAGCGTGATTGGCGGGTTCTATCATTACGCGGAGCTTCTGCTGCACGTCACGCGCGCGCCCGCGGCTTCGGCGGTGGCGCTTGCATTGCTTGTCACCGGCATTTCCATGTGGATCGCGTGGCGGGACGTGAAGATTTCTGCGCGGCTGATGCTGTGGATCGAAGCGACATCGGTGACGGGTATCCTCGTCGTGGTTGCGCTGGTGCTTTTGCGGCACGGCCAGCATTGGGACTGGAGTCAACTGCATTTGGCTGGGGTGACGGGCAGCGGCTTGCGGCTTGGGCTTGTGCTCGCGCTCTTTAGTTTTGTTGGGTTCGAGAGCGCGACGACATTGGGCAGCGAGGCGCGCAATCCGCTGAAGACGATTCCGCGGGCGGTGATTCTGAGCGCCGTGTTTGCGGGCGCGATGTTCACGTTCTGCGCGTATGCCGAAGTGCTTGGCTTCCGTGTGGCCGGCCAGGATTTGGGAACGAGCCCGGCTCCATTTCGTGTGTTATCGGAAGTGGGCGGCGTGCCCTGGCTCGGTTTGTTGATTGATATTGGGGCGCTCATTACGATGTTTGCGGCGACGTTGGCGTGCATCACGGCGGCCGCGCGCGTGCTGTTGCTGATGGCGCATGGCGGGATTGCGCATGGGTCTCTGCGTTCGACGCATGTCCGAAATGAAACGCCGAGTCGGGCGATCGTCGTGACGGGCCTGGCTGCCGTGCTTCCCGTGGCTGTGCTGGCGGCGCGAGGCGCGAGCGGACTTGATGTTTATGGCTGGCTTGGATCGCTTGCTACGTACGGATTTATCGTGGCGTACGCTCTCGTCTCGCTGGCGCTGCCCCGGTATTTGCTGGCACACGGAAACGTGCGTCATGTGGGCTTGCCGATTCGAATTCTCTCGTGGCTGGCGTGCGCCGCGATGCTGCTGGCGCTTGTTGGCAATCTCTATCCTGTGCCGGAGGGGCCTTACGGCAAACTGCCTTATATCTACCTCGTATATTTGGGGGCCGGGATGATCTGGTTCGCGTGGAATGCTCGCAACAAGAAAATTCGCGCGCCGAACTGACGGGCTCCAATCTGATCCCGAATCTCACGGAAGCGACGGCTGTGGAAAACTCATAATCTGTGGATAAGTGCGATTCATCCGCTTGACACTGCCAGATTTAAAAAATAGATTCTGCCCATTCAAATAATCCGTTTCGGTTCCCGAATAAGTCGAAATACTCTGACGCAACTTTTTTCGCTCTGGAATTCGTGCAAGTGCAAATTCTAGGAGCCGTACCGAATAATGAAAATCATTCGACGTTGCGCTTTCGCCGTCGCCGCACTCCTCGCAGCTCTCGTTGCTCTCAGTTTCTGCGCGCAGGCCCAGCAAACGCTCGGCGGCATTACGGGAACCGTCATAGACAACAGCGGCGCTGTGCTTCCGCATACGACGGTGATGCTGGTCGGAGATCAGACGCAGATGACGCGAACGGTGGTGACCAACGACGAGGGCTTCTATCTGTTCGTTGATCTGCCCATCGGGACATATTCGCTCAAATTCACGCACGATGGATTTCAGACGCAGGATATTCCATCCATCGCGGTGCAGGCTAACCGCACCATGACGGTGAACACGGGACTGAAAGTCGGCGCAGTCACCACGACCGTCACCGTGCAGGTGAATCCACTTGTGAATGCGGTGGATACGACGAACGGGTACGTGCTCGACAAACAGCAGTTCGAAGCGATACCGCTGCCGACAGGAAGTTTCACGGGCGTAGCCATTCTGTCGCCGGGCGTCAACGCGGAATTGCCGACTGGGACTGGCGTGAATGCGGGCTTGGGTAATCAGCCAATTTGGGCGAATGGGCAGCGCGACACCAGCAATACTTTCCTGCTCAACGGCGTTGACGCGAGCAATTTATTTAATGGCAAGAGCACGAGCGTCGTTCCGTCGGGGCGGCTTGTCAACAACACGGGCGTTGCCAATGCTTCCAATTCGACGGCGGAAATTGTTCAGAGTTCGGCGGCTCCGTATTTGGCTGTCGGGCAGGCATTGCCGACGCCCGCACCCGAGACCGTTCAAGAGTTTCGCGTGAATACGTCCATGTATGACGCAGGGCAAGGGTCGACGAGCGGCGCGCACATAGACATGAGCACGTCCTCTGGAACAAACAACATTCACGGCAGCCTTTACGGACATCGCGGTACGGACTGGATAAATGCGGCTCCCTATTTCTACAACGCAGATCCGAATATTCCCGCGAACGAGAAAGTTCCCGAATTGCATCGCTACACGGCGGGGGGAACGCTGGGGGCTCCCATCATCAAGAACAAACTTTTTGGGTATATCTCCTACCAGCACGTTCACGCGTCGGATCTGGAAATCGGAGCGATACGGGGGGTCGTGCCCTTCGGGCTCACTGACGACGATCGCACTCCTGCGGGGCTCGCCGCCATTTCAAACACGAATTTCTTCTCGTCCGTGAATCCCGTTGTTGGAACGGCGCCAAACGACATTAGTCCCGTGGCGTATGCCCTGCTGAACTATAAGCTGCCGAACGGCCAATATATGTTTCCTTCGGCTAATCCCAATTTCACGCCCACGATTACATTCCCGGAGAATTATTTCACCACGCAGCCAGCATATTTCATATCCGATCAGGCCGTGGCAAATCTCGATTATCTGGTGTCGCCGACCGACACGCTGTCGTTGAAGTATTATTACCAGCACGACCCGACGATCGCGCCGTTCGCGTACTCCTTCGTCGAAGGATTCACGCAGCACTTGGACGCCGGCAGCCAGGTGGCGTCAATCACGAACACGCAAACGCTGACGCCGAGTTTCAATGTGGCGGAAGTCTTCGGATTCATTCGGGAGAAGGTTTACAGCACGATCTCACAGCCGTTCACTGCCGCGGATTTGGGAATCAACGCGTTCGGTTCCACGTATTTTCCGGGGATCACGATCGTTGATGATCTCGGGAATTTCTCAGCGGCGAACACGGGCGATGTGTTCAACGCGGCGATGAGCATCGGAATGGGCGCGGCATCGCAAGGAGCTTTCACTGGAATTTTTCAGAACCGGTTCATGCCGTCGGCCCAAGCCGTGTGGACTCGTGGCAAACACACCGTCACGTTCGGAGGAAGCTTTTCCTACACGCAGCTTAATGCGCGGGATGAACGCACGGATAAAGGCATTATCGGTTTCGCGGATTTCTCACAATTCCTTCAGGGATTAGACACGCCCTACTCGTCGAACGGCTTCATCGCATCATCGTATCTGCAAGGCGACGCCAACCGCTACTACCGCACGAACGAGACGGGCGAATACATCCAGGACAAGTTTCAGATCCGTTCAAACCTTAGCGTGAGCGCGGGGCTTCGATTCGACTACCACGGCGGATTCAGAGAGAAGTACGGGCGGCTCTACAACTTCGATCCGAGTCAATACGACTACAACGCGTCCATGGATCAAATCGTCTCGAACGGATTCATTATTGCCGCGAATAACAAAGATTTCCCGTCCAAAGGCGTCAGCGACTCGACCCTCACGGGGCGGCAGTGGGGATTGGCTCCGCGCATCGGAATCGCCTGGAGTCCGAAGAGGTTCAATGACAAGGTGGTCGTGCGTGCCGGGTGGGGGATGTACTACGATCGCGGCGAGCTCTTCACGTATCTTTCTCCGGGCTTCGCGGCCGGGCTTATCCCGGGCGGGCCGTTTGGCGTGAACCAGTCTCCACCGTGGGTGAATTCCCAGGTCTGCACCACGATCGGCGACTACTACGAGGGATTCATTCCGACGTGCGATCCAAACTTTCCCACGGGCGGTTCATTTTCGAACCCGTGGGGAACCGCGCTCCAGGCTCCGCCAACCGGCGATCCATCCAAGCTTGTTCTACCCAACGCGGCAGCAATCGAGGACGGCGCTCAGCTTTTCTCTTTTGCAGATTACAACCGGAACAACAAGCTTCCTTACACCATGAACGAGACGATTGATATTCAGTGGCAGCCTCGCCGAGATCTCGCCTTTGACATCGGCTACGTCGGCAACCTGGGGCGCCACGAGGTGGTTCCAATTCCGTTTAACCAAGCCGGCATCGCAACGCCCTCAAAGCCAGTTCACGGACAGAATTACACCTACGGCTACGTCGTCCAAGCGCCCCCCGGCTGCAATCCCACTCTGAATCCGGCGGGCTGCTCCTACACGCCTACTTGCAATCAGACGGCGGACATGGGCTGCGAGCCCATGGGGCTTCCCGATGGAACTTCAATGCTCGAAACGTATGAAGGCGGGAACATTGACCTGCGCGTTCCGTATATCGGTTATTCATCCGAGTCGGAGTCGTATTCAACGCTGGGAATTTCCACGTATAACGCGCTGCAAGCCCATGTCGAAAAGCGAGTGAGTCATGGCCTCCAAGTTGGCTTTTCTTATACCTACTCCCGGGCGACGGATGAGCAGAGCGCGATGGGACTCTTCTATAACGGCAACAACCCGCTCGATCTACATTCGGCTTACGGGCTCTCAGACTTCGACCGCACGAACGTGATCAATTTCACGTATCTCTATCAACTGCCAAATTTCTACTCGCCGAATTCGTTTAAGGGCAGAATCGCCGACGGCTGGGGCATTTCGGGATTGACTGTACTTCAAAGCGGGCAGCCGTACAGCGTGATTGATTACAGCGGCGCGGTCGGCAGCATTTTTTATGGCGTGTCGGACGGCATCACGAACCCGATCGTGCCTCTTGCCCCCGGTTGCACAGCCAAGAGCGCGCGAACTGGCGCGTCCGGCGCGGGGAGCACTCCAGCACTCAATGCCGGTTGCTTCACGCTGCCCCTGCTCAATCCGGGCGATTTAAATGGCGCAATTCCACCGGGAGATACGTTTGAGACAAACTTCATCCAACAAGGACAACGCAATATTTTCCGGCAAACGTGGCAGAAGCGGGCGGATGTTTCGATCATAAAGGCGACGCAAATCACGGAGCGAACATCCGTGAGATACAGTCTGGACATCTTCAATTTGACGAATACGCCGAGTTTCGACATACCGGTCAACGACGTGACGCAGAATTTGGATTTTGACGGGTTTCCGGTTTACGGCTCTCAGCTGTACGCGAGCCCAACGCTCAGCGGCTTGGGTATCACGAATAAGACAATTGGAAGTCCGCGGCAGATTCAGATGTCGCTGCGGCTACTGTTCTGAGGATTGTGTTGGGATTGACGCGGATCCGCGGCTGAAGCCGGAGAGATTGGAATGAGGGCCTTCTCGGAGCGCTGAAGTGCTCCTCCCACCGAAATGCAAAGAGGCTCCCACTGCATGCCCTGACAAACGGTGCAGTCGGCATGCGGGCTCTTAGTCGGGTTGGCCGATGTCTTCGTTCCAGACTTCCGGATGGGACTCGATGTACGCGGTGAGAAGCGCGGCGCACTCTTTGGAATCAAGATCAATCACTTGCACGCCGATCGAACGAAGCCAGTCAATGCCCCCTTGAAAGGTGCGGCTTTCGCCGACCACAAGCGTGCCAAAGCCAAACTGGCGGACCAGCCCGCTGCAATACCAGCAAGGCGCGAGCGTGGTGACCATGATGAGATCGCGATAGCTGCGCTGGCGTCCCGCGCGACGAAATGCGTCGGTCTCGGCATGCGCTGATGGGTCGCTTTGCTGGACGCGGCGGTTGTGTCCTGCGCTCACGACGTGGCCAGCAGCATCAAAGATTGCGGCGCCTATTGGAAGTCCGCCTTCTGCGAGACCCTGGCGGGCCTCGGCGAGGGCGACGGCGAGCATTGCGGCGTAGTCAGGTTTCGTTAACATGTGAGCAGTGATTTGCCGCCTGAGATAATGCCTTTAACTTCGGGAAAATTGAAGTGCGACGGCGACGGAGGCGATAGATGAGCGGCAAGCGAGCATTTCGAATCGGCATTGCGGGTCCGGTTGGCTCGGGGAAGACGGCGCTGGTGGACCGGCTCAGCCAGCGGCTCTGGCCGCGCTACAATCTCGCCGTCGTCACCAACGATATCTATACAAAGGAAGATGCGGAATTCCTGATGCGACAAGGAACTTTGCCGGCCGAACGCATTCGCGGCGTGGAAACGGGAGGATGCCCCCACGCCGCGATTCGCGAAGATGCCTCGATGAATTTGCAGGCTATCGCCGATTTGGAAATTAGTTTACCTGGCCTTGAGTTGGTGTTCATCGAAAGCGGCGGGGACAATCTTAGCGCTGCGTTTAGTCCCGAGTTGGTGGACGTTTGGATTTACGTGATTGATGTGGCCGAGGGTGACAAAATTCCGCGGAAGGGCGGACCTGGGATTACGCGTTCCGATCTGCTGGTCATCAACAAAATTGATCTGGCTCCGTACGTAGGCGCGTCGCTTGAGGTGATGGATCGCGATTCGCGCCGGATGCGAAAGCAGCGACCGTTCTTTTTTACCAATCTGCGCGATGGGGCCGGGCTCGATCACGTCGTGGCGTGGGTGGAACTAGAGATCAGCACTTCGCCGGCGGATCGGCATGCGGTAATTGATGCCCATGCGCCGTACGTAGGGATGCCGCATAGCCACTCGCACGATGACGGGCACAGTCATACGCATGAGCATTTGCACGAGCAGCCGCACGAACATCACCACGATTGAGGCTCTGTGGAGCACTCGCACGGTCGAAGCGCGAAAGAATTGGCAGCGGGCGGCTTAGCCGAACTGCAACTCCTCCACCTTGCCGATAGTGCACTTCCGATTGGATCGCTGGCTCATTCGTTTGGTCTGGAGACTCTGGTGTCCGAGGAACAGTTGGACGTAGCGAGGCTTCCGGAGTTCTTCGAAGTTTATCTGCGCGAATCGGGATTGGTCGAAGCTGTGTTTTGCCGGGAAGCGTGGCGGATTGGAAATGTTGCGTGTGAAATGTTTTCACCGGCTTCGTGGCTTGATTTGAACGAAAAACTTAGCGCACGAAAACCGAGCCGTGAGAGCCGCGCGGCGAGCGGCGCTTTGGGACAGCATTTTATGATGGCGGTGAGGAACCTCGGCGACTTTCCTGTGATCGCGGAGGCGTTCGACGCGTCGCAAAGTGCCCGAAGCGTGATTCATCACAGCGCGGCGTTCGGATTGACAGGTGGCGTGCTGGATTTTGCTTCCGATCGCGTGGTCGAAGCCTTTTTGCATCAGTCGCTATCCGGACTTATTTCTGCGTGCCAGCGGCTGATGCCTTTCGGGCAGCGCGAAGCGACTCGTTTGCTGTGGAAGATCAAGCCGGCAATGGCGGAGACGGCGGAGAAAAGCGCGCTGCGCACCGCTGACGACGTTGCAAGCTTTACTCCGTTGCTCGATTGGGGCGCGATGGAACATCCGGCGCTTGCTACGCGGCTCTTCATCAGCTGATCGTATGGCACACGTACAAGAAGTCTTTTCCGCTGCGCGATCCGGCGCCAGTTTGGCGGGGCGCGTTGACGCGTCGCTCTCTCTTGCGTTTGAGCGCAGAGAAATGGACGGCGTTACGGTGCTGAGTGAAGCAGCGCAGTCGCCGCCGCTGCGGGTTATTCGTGCTTTTGTCGCTGAAGATAAATCGGCGCTGATACATTTGCACAATGTATCGGGAGGGGTTCTCGGCGGCGACAGGCTCGGGCTGTCGGTTCGCGTTGGTGCCGGCGCAAGCGCGCAATTGACGACTACGGGAGCGACGCGTGTCTATCGTTCACGTCGCGACACGCTTTCTGCGATTCAAATCAACGACATCGTGGTCGAGGAAAACGGGCTGCTCGAATATGCGCCGGACGCGTTGATTCCGTTCGCGGACGCTCGATTTCAGCAGGAGACGCGCATCCGACTCTCGCCGGGTGCGGGACTGTTCTGGTGGGAAATTCTCGGACCGGGACGCGAAGCGCGCGGAGAATGCTTCGAGTACGGCCGGGTCAGCCTGAAAACGGAAATTCGCGTGGATGGTAAATTGATCGCTCTTGAAAATGTGGATCTCGCTCCGGCAGAAATTCGTATGGACGCGATCGCGAGGCTGGGCGTATATCGCTACTGGACCACGTTCTACATCTGCCGGACCGGAGTTCAACCAGCGAACTGGCTGGCTGCGGAAGCACATTTGCGCGAAGCCGCCGCGCCGTGGTGTAAACCGGGGGAAATGCTATGGTCCGTCAGCACACTTCCCGCTCACGGCTTGGCGATCCGAGGGCTCGCGCGGAGCGGCCGGGAAATTCTTCCGACGCTGCAGGCGCTCTGGCGCAGCGCGAAAGTGCTGCTATTCGGACGGGCACCAATTCTGCCGAGAAAAATTCAATGACGGTTGTTCCTGGCAGACGCGAAATTTGGAAGAGCGAGGTGTCTCATGCATCTCACGCCACGTGAACAGGAAAAACTGATGATCGTTGTCGCGGCCGATCTCGCGCGGCGGCGACAGGCGCGCGGATTGAAGCTCAATTACGTCGAGGCGATCTCTATTTTGTCGGCTGAAATCCTTGAGGCGGCGCGCGATGGGAAGAGCGTCGCGGAAATCATGAGCTTCGGAAAGAAAATACTGGCGCGCGCGCAAGTCATGGAGGGCGTGGCTGAGATGATTCACGAAGTGCAGGTGGAAGCGACGTTTCCGGACGGCACGAAACTCGTCACCGTCCACGATCCGATTGCGTAACGGGGCACGACGATGACTCCGGGCGAATACATACTGGACGAACAAGCGGGACCGATCGAGGCGAATGCCGGGCGGCGCACGGTTCGCATCATTGTGCGAAACACGGGCGACCGGCCCGTACAAATCGGCAGCCACTTTCACTTCTTCGAGGTCAATCGCGAGCTCGCCTTTGATCGCGCCACCGCTTACGGCCTGCGACTTAATATCCCGGCCGGCACGGCGGTTCGTTTTGAGCCCGGGGAAGAAAAGGAAATCGAGCTTACGGAATTTGCCGGGGAGCAGATTATTCATGGATTCAACGGTCTTGTGGAAGGCGCGCTTGCCGACGCCGCATTGCGCGCGCGAGCGCTCGATCGCGCGCGGCAACAGGGGTTTCAATTCGCGCAGGAGAAGGATTGATGAGCCTCCGAATTCCGCGCCGAACTTACGCGGACTTGTACGGACCGACGCGCGGTGACCGGATTCGACTCGGCGACACCGAACTCTGGATTGAGATCGAAAAGGATTTCGCGGTTTACGGAGATGAAGTGACCTTTGGCGGCGGAAAAGTGATCCGCGACGGGATGGGCCAGAGCAGCACGGCCGTGCGGGAAGGCGCGGAAGGAGCGCTCGATCTGGTGATCACGAACGCCGTGATTTTGGATCACTGGGGAATCGTCAAGGGCGACATTGGCGTGAAGAACGGCCGCATCGTCAAAGTTGGCAAGGCCGGAAATCCGCACACGATGGCTGGAGTGGACCGCGAGCTGGTGATTGGCGCTGCGACGGAAGTGATAGCCGGCGAGAATTTGATCGTCACGGCGGGCGGCGTGGATAGCCACATCCACTTCATCTCGCCGCAACAAGTGTACGAAGCGATTTCGAGCGGAACAACGACGATGGTCGGCGGAGGCACCGGGCCGGCCACGGGCACCGCGGCCACCACTTGCACGCCGGGCGCGTGGAATTTGGCGCGGATGCTCGAAGCCGCCGACGCGTGGCCGATGAATTTCGGCTTTCTCGGAAAAGGCAATGCCGCGACGCGCGCGCCGCTCGCCGAACAGATTGAAGCGGGCGCGTGCGGGCTGAAGCTGCACGAAGATTGGGGCACGACGCCCGCCGCGATTGACGCGTGTCTTAAGGTCGCCGACGAGTACGACGTGCAGGTGTCGATTCACACGGACACCATCAACGAAGCGGGATTTCTTGAGACGACGGTCGCCGCGATCGCTGGCCGGGCAATCCACACGTATCACACCGAAGGAGCCGGCGGCGGCCACGCGCCCGACATTATTCGCATTGCGTCGCACCCGAACGTGCTTCCCTCTTCGACCAATCCGACGCGGCCTTACACGGTGAACACGATTGCCGAACACTTGGACATGCTCATGGTCTGCCATCACTTGAATCCGCTCGTGCCCGAGGACGTAGCGTTTGCCGAGAGCCGAATCCGGCCCGAAACGATTGCGGCTGAGGATGTGTTGCACGATCTCGGCGTTCTCAGCATGCTGTCGAGCGATTCTCAGGCAATGGGCCGCGTCGGAGAAGTGGTTACGCGCACATGGCAAACGGCGCACAAGATGAAGGTTCAGCGCG
>Ga0302325_10009146_pt1 | contig 21688 bp, 20 predicted proteins | sample Palsa_T0_2_FD_201948 | JGI IMG/M metagenome (GOLD analysis project Ga0302325, IMG submission 201948) | Peat permafrost microbial communities from Stordalen Mire near Abisko, Sweden - Palsa_T0_2 | ecosystem: Environmental > Terrestrial > Soil > Palsa > Peat permafrost | place: Sweden: Abisko...
CGGTCACTCGGCGAGGCGAGACGCTCGGTGTCTATGTTCCAACGAGGGGGAAACGACGCAAGACGGCGGAGCTTTCTGAACTCAAAGCTGCCGCTGATCGATTGGCTGAAGCCCTGTCCGACGTCGATGAAGGAAAACTCGTAGCTGAGTTCAAACAAATGCGTCGGAGCGGGAAGGTGGCGACTCGTTAGATGATTGTTCTGGATGCGAACATCCTTATTCGCGCGGTGCTTGGCAGGCGAGTTCGCCAACTCGTCGAGATTTATTCGGCTCAGGGATTTCGTTTCGTTGCGCCCGATGTAGCGTTCAACGACGCCCAGAAGTATCTCCCACCGCTGCTGAAGAAACGCGGTAAGTCTGATGTCGATGTTTTGGCGTCCTTGGAATATTTGCGGCAGCTTATTGAGCCCATCGATTCTGAACTCTACAGCGAATTTGAAACAGAAGCACGAGAGCGCTTGCGCGGGCGCGACGAAACTGACTGGCCGGTACTGGCAACCGCACTGGGATTGGGTTGTGATGTTTGGACTGAAGATCAGGATTTCTTCGGAACGGGCATCGCAGTTTGGACAACAAATCGAATTGAGATCTTCTTGAAGTCAGAAAAGAACAGGATGGAAGCTGAGCGCGGGTAGTCCGCTGAAACTAAGCCGGTAGTGGCAGTTCCATTTGCTTTGCCGGTAGCACTTGAGGTGCGAATCTCCGAAGAAATGCCTTACCACTCCCGCTCATCCCGAGAATAAGGGTGTGAGCAAGGTCGCCGGTATGCAGAAGGAGATAGTAGGGCGTGCTGTATTGGTAAACTATTCCTGATGGCACCCGCTCGAGGAGAAATCCTCTGGGCACGTGTCGAGCACGATTAAAGTATTTACGCCGGTTGAAGAAGCGTGGGCGAATTTGCCGCCGCCAGACTTTCCCAACTACGCCGCGGGCAGCGAGGGACCAAGCTCGTGGCATGAACTGCTCGAAATCCGCCGCAACATAGCCGAAGCGGCGATAAGCAACGGCAAGTAGTGTCCGGGTTTGCAACAGGGCACACATTCTCTTAACCTAACCCCTCTTCTTTCCAACACCCAGACAAGTCCTGGAGGAGGTTTCCCGAGAGTCGGATTGCTTTGGGCGTAAGCGACAGCGGCGATAAACAAAAGACCAAGTGTCAAATCTTTTGATGTTCCGCGATCAACGGTAGATGGATCAACTTCAATTCCTCCCTTTTTGAGTCTGCTAGTTGGTGCTAGCCGGCACCGACGGCCGACCTTTCCACCAGAGCTGGTAACACGTGTTGATACACGGATGACGAGAATCGGCGCGCATATTCCAGGAGCTTGGGCCTATTCAGGTTGGTGAAGTCCAGCTCGTCGAGAGCGGGGGCCGTTCCGTTGCGAATGCCAAGATAAATCCAGTCGAGGATTGTCTTTTCTGGCTCAGCGATCAGATAGCTGCCGTATCGAGTTGTCTTTCGCACGAAACCCCAATAGAGACGCGGACTGATACTGCGGTAGCTGATTGTGATGGTTCTTGACCTGAATTCGTCTGGGCGTTCTGTAGTCACACAAGTGAGCGTGTGAGGAGACTGGGTGCTAATAGCGTAATCGCGGAGCGCCGACTCAAGCGAGATATACGCATCACCACGCAAAACATTCACGAGATCACGTGGCGATCCACCCAGCGCCAGCCAGTTGTAGTAGGTCTTATCGTTGACATGCTCGACGAAGCCTTTGCGCCCCAACCGCGAGAGCGCCTGTGTAACAGACGGGGGACCGATGTCGTACTTACGAGCCAGTTCATCCGTGCGAAGGATCGAACTGATCTGCGCCTCTTTGCGAATTGTGGTTACCCAATCCATTATTCGTCCTCCAACCAGCGTCGGTACTACTCATGAAGTGCTTTGCGCAGGGGGCGGAATTGTTCCCGTGCCAGCGCATCGAATACTTCTGGGGGCAATAGGGAGCGCAGCTCACTCACACAACGCTTCTCGTCAACCTGAGCAATTCTCGTAGAGATATCATCTGCTTCAATTTCATGGCTCATCAGAGTATCGTGCAAATGATTCTCGAGCTGCTCATTGAGAACGACCCCCACCTGTCTCAACCGATAAATGTCAAAAGCATCACGCACTTTCAAGATGCCCCGCAACAGAAAGCATTCAGCCTTCTGGAGCAGGAGGAGCTCGCGAGAAGCGGCCTTCACGGTGGCGACATTCTTTTCATCAATTTCAACCGCGTGCTCCTCAATCTCGCTTTCGAGTACGGACCCAATCCCAGTGATGTCTACCTTGAACAAAAGGCCGCCGTCGCGCTTCTTGACTGGAACATGGTCGCCTGAGGCCTCCACTCGAAGCGGGCCTAGGTCTAGGGCCTCTGCCGCCGAGGTGAGTCCCTTGCGAGCGAGGCGCAAAGAGCCGCCGCGGTTGGTAGCTCTTCGCCCTTCTTAGCAAGTCCAAAGCCGTGCGAGCCGAGATAGGTGCGCTTGAGAAGCATGCAGCCGCCAGGATAATTTCAGCCCGCGACTTCATGAACAGGATAAGCGCAAAATTGGGACATAGAAGACAGGGCCGTGTGCCTTCAATGATTTGCACTCCAAACCTTAATTTAATCGTCGATGCGATAAGCTGAAAGGCACTCCCCAGCCACGTCCCTGCAGACCTGGAGGAGGAGATGCCATCTGTCGAGCGGACCGCATATCCACGGTTCAGCCGTAGCCCGACGGCTCAGGAATTGAGCCGCTTCTTCACTCCCACCGAGGAAGAAATCACCTTTGCGCGAGCTGAAGCCCGCGGAGAGCGCCACCAGCTTTTGTTTTCTCACGTTGCTGAAGTGCTTCCAGCGACTACATTACCCGGCCCGCCGCTTAACTTCTCGATCCGTCCAGCAATTACGCAAACCCCCCAGGCGGTAACCCGCATCGAAGCACTGTGCCGCCTGTTGGGCACAGGAGGTGATGGTTTTGCGCTCTCGCGTTCTCGCCATTCTGCTAGTTTCCACTATCCTTTCCGGCGTTCGGGCGTCGGCGTCGCCGGTCGCGGTGCGCTACAGAGAAGGCTTTATTCACGGCTTTCTGGTCCTCAGCACGCTGGATGGCGTAGCCATCGCTGCCGGCGACGTAACCCAGGTCGCTCGCGGCGATCAAGTTACAACTCAAGTCGCGTTCCGCTTCAAAGACGGCTCGCGGCAAGAGGAAACCACCGTTTTTTCGCAGCGTCGCGACTTCCATCTCATCTCCTATCACCTGGTGCAGAAGGGGCCTTCGTTCAAGAACGCAAGCGATCTCTCGGTTGCATGCGCCACTGGGCAGGTCACGGTTCGTTACACCGACGACGATGGCAAAGAGAAAGTAGCGAACGAGCACTTCGCGCTGCCGCCCGATTTAGGCAATGGTCTGATTCCCACGCTCCTGATGAATATCCCAGACGGAACGTCACAAATCGAAGTTCCCATGGTGGTGGCTGGGCCGAAGCCGAGGCTGGTGAAAGTGGTGCTGGATGCCCAGGGGACGGATCCTTTCTCCCTGGGGGGATTCAACCGCGAGGCCGTGCATTATGTCGCGAAGGTTGAGCTCGGCGGCGTCGCCGGCGTGGTGGCGCCGATGGTAGGGAAGCAACCGCCGGATTCGCAGATTTGGATTCTTGGCGGCGAAGCCCCGATCGTCCTAAAGTCTGAGACACTGTCTTACATGGGAGGGCCAATTTGGCGCATGGAACTGACCTCGCCGGTTTGGCCGCAGGCATCAGCCGCAGACCCTAAAAAGGGAACCGCCACCAAACAGTAGGCGGGCGCGAAGCGAGTTTTTTCCCACGACTGGGGGGCAAGGAAAGTTCACATGTGGAAGCCCCCGAAAGAGAGAAAAAGAAGCAGGAATATCAGCCAAACAAGTGGTACGGAGCATATTCCGGCGCCAAAGGCCAATCGCAGTTTCCCCATCCCCTTTGCATCGTGCGCCATCTTCTGGAATGCGACAATACTGCTTAACCCGAGCATTGCCAAAGAGATACTGAAGAGCCAAAGGAGCAATGCCCCGAGTGTTGCAAGTTGCGGGTGGAGCCCATTCATCAAATTGGCAAACGGTGGCAGAATCCCACTAAACATTACTATGAATAAAACGTGGCGGAACACCTCAAGGGGGAACCCCGACCGAGACAACTCAGTGGAGGCGACCACGAACAGGACAACGAAAGCCGTTGCCGCGCCCAGACCAAGCGCAAATGCCAGTGAATTCTTCCCCCTGCGGAACAAAAGATGGATCAGTGCAAGACTGAGCGACCCCCAGCGACCAAAAAAGATTAGGGCTACCAGCCCATTCTGATCAGCCGCAGCCTCAGCCGCAAATCCTACGCCCAAGGCGATGGTGCAAATCAAGGCAAAGCACCGGGCCGCCCATAACCAGCCCGAACTAACCCCGCTGATTGGCTCGTCCGCCGCCGGGGGAACGCTAACGAACATAGTTGCCTCCCACTTGAGTAGGCATCACAATCGAACGGCGCGGCGCTGACTTAGTTCACGCGCTTAACTGGTTGGAGCTTGGTGCCGAGGCACGAATCGCATCAACCGGTTTTGCCACTTGATCCGCCGCCGTGTGCCTTAATTTAGAGGACCATTCAGTGCCGCTCGCAGCGCTTTGTGCCGAAAGAGAAATCGTCAGTTCTGCAACAGCGATCGCTGTTGTGAAATATCGGCATTGAAGTCTCCGTCTCATCGTGGACCATCATACGGCAGGATCGTTGACTGTAAGGGCGATATCACTGACTTGTTCTTTGCCCGAGTGACGCAAGCCCGCCCCAAACGTTATTTCGGGGGAAATCCAGAGCGCGTCGCGGGCCGGTAAAGGCGCAAGCACCAACGGCAGCCGAAGCCCGCGGTCGGCGATCAGTCTTCGGCGAGAGGGCGGTGGTGACCGGAATTGTCCTCCGCACTCTCTTTGGGCTCCTTCAGCCACCGCCTCAACGCGCGGGCGCTCAGGTTCATCTCGACCACGGTGGCTTCGTCGGGCTCGATGGTGACGATCATCATCTGCAGCTTGCCCTCGCCGAGGTTCACGTAGATGAGCACGTCGTCGGAGTCATCCTGGGTCCGAGTGCGGACGAACAGTCGCCAGTCGGGGCCGAGAGAATGCTCGACTACATGTTGCAGGTCTTCGCTCGTGCTGGCGCTCGTGTGCATGCTGGCGGAAGACGGGTGGAAGTCCTCGAAAACTGCGAGCCTGATGCCGCTGACGCCTGCGGGACGGGCGGCAAACGACATGGCAAAGCTTAGGAGCGGGATGCGCATGTGACGCACTCCGTAATGATCTTCGATCGCGTGGACGACGCCCTTGAACTCGTGTCCATGAAAGCTGCTGGAAGAATCAGGGTCGCCGGCAAACGAAAAAGCGCATGCGCACAGGACGACCAGGAGCGCGCTGAGCAGCGGGCGAAGCGGATTGCGGAGGAGATTGTTGGGGAGGTTGCGGCTAAAGACTTTCACCTTTGATCTCCTTTGTCCTTCTTCGGGAGGCTTCTCGGGTTCAGCTTCGGAATGCCAAACTCACCTCCCAGATCGGCTAGCTGGTTAACGTCGATGGGGCCGACGATACTGACGAACGTCAGCTCCTTGGGCTCGGCGGAGATGATGACGATTCCGGCCATCTTGTCCTCCTCCAGCTTGAAGAAAACGTCCACGTTGTCGCCGTCGGTCTCGCTGCGCACGCCGACCACCTTGGTCCATCCCGGCGCGCGCATCTGGGAGCGCAGGGATTCCACCTCGGCCGCCGAGTACTCGCCTTCTTTGGAGAACTCGAAGCTGCGCACGTAGATGCCTTTCAGGTTGGCGACCACTTTGGCGGCCTGCTTTTCTTCCGGATCTTCGGCGTTGAGAAACCTGGAGGCCCAGCGGAGCATGGGGCCCTCCATGTTGACTTCGACGGTTTCTTTGGCCTTCGCCGAAAGTTTCTGGACATCGGCGGGAATTTTGATGTCCTGCGCCCGCGCCCAGAGCGGCAGTGCCAACATCGCAGACACCAGAACGAGCGACAGTACTGGATTTCGCTTTCTTAGTGTTGTATCGATCGCGTTTGTATTTCTCATGCGCTTTACTCCCTTTTTTGCTGGTTCGCGGTTGGATCGGAATGAAGTTTGTCTGAATTGACTTGCCCGGAATTGATCTGGTCGACTCTGGTCTTCGCCAGTTGTAGTTTGCTTCCGGCAATGCGCAGAGCCAGAAGCAGACGCTGTTTGGCAGCTTCTCCCTGAGCGCGCTCACGCTGGACGCTGCGGTAGTAGACTCCGCCCGCGACCAGCGCCACGGCCACCACGGTTACAGTCGCCCAGCGGAGCAGGTTCGCGGGAACTAAGGGCTGATCGAAAATTTTCAGCCACAAGTCACGCCAGGCGCGGTTGAGCTGTCGCGAGCCTATCTCCGCGGCACGGGCCAGGACGCGGTCGGCAAAACCCTGCGGCGGTTGCTGCCGTCGCAGTGCGTTCCTGAGTTCGTCCTCGAAACGGGTCATAAGCTCCGATTTCATTTTCCTGATCCCACTTCTCCCATGGTGCGGACTACCTTGTCGTGCAGCATGGCCAGCGCGCGTTGCAGATGACTCTTGACGGTAGCGGCGGGCATATCCAGAATTTCGGCAATATCTTCCGCCGACAGGTCTTCCTGATAGCGCAGAATCACCAGCAGCCGTGCCTTCCCGGGCAGCGACGCCACTAGTTGCTGCAACCTGCGAGCCAGGAACGGATCCGCGGGCTGCACGCCCGGCGAAAACTCGAGCACCGATGACTCCGGCAAATCTTCCAGGCTCACCTGCGGCATTCGGTGGCGGCGCATGCGATCGATGCAGCGATGGCTGGTCACCTTGCGCAGCCAGAACACGATGTGTTCGGGCGACTTCAGCGTGCTCAGCTTGGCGTGCAGCTGCATAAAGACGTCCTGGGCCAACTCCTCGGCGGCGGACGGGTCGGCCAGGAAATGCAGAGCAATGCTGAACACCATGGACTGGTGCCGGCGCACGATCTCCGCAAAGTCGCCTGCGACAACGTCCGCAGCTGGGCCTGCGGAAACGGGTTCTGCCATAGCCAATCTCTGACCGCCCCACTTTACCTATACGTGCGGGAATTGGGTAGGGAATGCAAAATGTTAGGGCGGGCTTCGGGGACCGATTGCTCTCGGGGTCTGAACAGGGGCTTCTCGACGCGGCTGTAGTCCCAAAGGTCGCTACCCCGAAGGGCCGCATATTAGACACTGGGGGCTTTATTCGCAGCAAGATGTATAAGGATTCGGATGAAGCACGGAATGACTGACAGGTTTTGTCGAAATGGGCTAGGCAGGTGCCGAAGCGGATGGGTGAAGTGAAAGCCTCCTGAGGAAACTTTGAACGGTCTCAAGGGTAAGAGATGGCCACTTCTTCTTTCTTCTCATCGCCCAACAGTAAGGACCATTTACTGCGGCATCGGGTGTAGACATCCATTTTGAAACGTTTTATATTACAGGCGGATTTCGATACCGAGACTGAGGTGACACGTTTCCATGAGATCCCTATTCCTGCAAATCGCACTTCTCATTCTCGCCGTCGCCACGACTTCTTCTGCCCAGGACTCGCATTTCTCACCCAAGGGACAGCAGATTCCGGTACCAGAATGCCTGACGATGAAAGGACTTTGGGAGGGAGGCTCGAAGCCGTGCAATCAGACGGAACACGATACATGGCTTGCCGATATCACGCACTGGAGAAGGGAACGTCGTATTCGGGTTGGCTACGATGGTGCGAGGTACGATCTTCCCGCCTTGCAATGGACGCAGTCGAGTTTCATCCAGCCCCAGATGATGGTTCAGGATCGGTACTTTTATGATCCCGTCGCGGGGAAGTACACCGTGGACCGGTACCTTGACGACCTCGAGAAACGCTACGGCGGTATTGATGCGGTGCTGATCTGGCCAACCTACCCGAACATGGGAATCGACAATCGGAATCAGCACGACATGATTCGCAGCATGCCTGGAGGTATTCCCGGGGTGAAGCAAATGATTGGCGACTTCCATCGCCGCGGCGTGAGGGTTTTGTTTCCGATGATGATGTGGGACCAAGGCGCGCGGGATGCCGGCATGTCTTGGCCAGATGCGATCGCCAGTCTGATGGCGGAAGTCGGCGCCGACGGCATCAATGGCGACACGCAGGACGGTGTTCCCCTGGCATTCTCGTTAGCCGCGGACAAAATCGGCCATCCCCTTGCTTTTGAGCCCGAGGGAGGACCGTCAGATGAAGCCTTAGCGTGGAACGTGATGACCTGGGGCCAGTACCAGTTTCCTTTCACTCCTCTCGTGGACAAATATAAGTGGCTTGAAACGCGGCACATGGTCAACATCTCGCACCGTTGGAACCGCGCCAAAACCGACGATCTGCAGTTCGCTTTTTTTAACGGGGTTGGCTGGGAAAGTTGGGAGAACATCTGGGGCATCTGGAATGGAATCACGCCGCGCGACGCAGAAGCCACTCGACGGGTCGCCACGATCGAACGTGGCGTTTCGCCTTTCCTCATCAGCAAAGACTGGGAACCGATGTCGCCCGTGCTTCGCTACGGGGTGTATGCCAGCCGCTGGCCGCTAGGCGGAGAAGTGGTTTGGACAATTGTGAACCGTAACGAATACGACGTCGACGGCGACCAGATCGAGGTTGCAGCGAAAGGCGACCTCCGTTACTTCGATCTTTACCACGGAGTTGAACTCAAGCCTCAAACCAGGCCAGCTGGCAGAACGGTACTTGCTTTCTCGATCGAAGCCAAAGGATATGGCGCTATCCTGGCGACCAACAGTGCTCCCGACCAGAAGGCAGCGGCCCTGATGTCCAAAATGAAAGAACTGACGGCAACCCCGCTGGCCGATTACTCGAACGAATGGAAAGTCCTGCCACAACAGATCGTGCCGATCCAAGCGACGAAGACTGCAAGCAGCGCGCCCGCGGGTACGGTCAAGGTTCCTGAGGCGGATTTTCTTTTCAAGGTTTCCGGAATCGAGATTGAGGGATTCAACGACGTCGGGGTTGATGTCCAATATCCATGGGAGAACTCCCCGCGACGCTTTCACGAGCACCCCATGCACGTCACTTCTTTCTACATTGACAAGTACCCAGTTACAAACGCCGAATTCAAGAAGTTTTTGGACTCGACCCACTACCATCCCAAAGACGACCTGAATTTTCTCCGCGATTGGAAGGATGGAAGCTATCCCGCGGGATGGGAAAATAAACCGGTGACTTGGGTTTCGCAGGAAGACGCCCGGGCATACGCGAGTTGGGCTGGAAAACGCCTGCCGCATGAGTGGGAGTGGCAGTACGCAGCTCAAGGCACGGACGGCCGCCTCTATCCTTGGGGTAACGAGTGGGACGGCGGCGCGGTGCCCGGGCCCGATAAATCGCGCACCATGCGAGGTCCAGATCCGGTTGACGCACATCCCAAGGGTGTCAGTCCATTCGGAGTCATGGATATGGTAGGAAATGTGTGGCAATGGACCGAGGAATTTGTTGACGAGCACACACGGGGCGGCATTCTCCGCGGCGGCAGTTACTATCAGCCGCAGGGCTCGATCTGGTATTTCCCTCAGGCTTACAAGCTGAACGAGCACGGAAAGCTCCTGATGATGTCCTCCAGCATGGACCGCTCCGGGGGAGTTGGATTCCGCTGCGTAGTTGACGCGCAATGATCTGGTCGGCAGTTCTCTGAAGCGAAGAACATCGTCTGCCGTGCTTCAAAGCGGCAAGTTATGACCGCACCTGTGACAATGCGACAAATCGCTGAGCGTGCTGGTGTCTCGATCGGCACAGTGTCGCACGTAATCAATGAAACCGCGACGGTTCGGCCGAAGCTGCGAGAGCGCGTGATCGAAGCAATTCGCAGCATGGGCTATCAGCCGAGTGCCCTAGCGCAGGGGCTGCGGAAGAACCGGACCAACATGCTCGGAATGGTGATTCCGGACATCACGAACCCGTTCTTTCCGGGCGTGGTTCGGGGCGTGGAGGATGTGGCCTACAAGCGAAGCTTCCGCGTGATCCTGTGCAACGCGGACAACGATCCCTCCAAGGAAGACTCCTACGTTCGCGAATTACGCTCTTATCATATTGCCGGACTCTTGATCATTCCGGCGGCTGGTGCGGATATCGCGAGCCACCTGCAAGCCTATGCCTCGGCTGCGGTCCCCGTGGTTTGCATTGATCGAGTCCCGGCTGGATGGAAGGGCGATGCCGTCTTGGTGGCCAATGCGGAAGGCGCTTATCTGGCAACCCGCTATTTGATTCAGATGGGGCACAAACGTTTGGCTGTCATCGCTGGTCCGCTCGGGTTGACCAACGCGGCAGAACGATTGAAAGGCTTTACGCGAGCGTTAAACGAAGCCCGTATAGAGATTGAGCCAGAATTTGTGCAGGAAGCGCGATTCGATACGGAGAGCGGCTACCAGGCAGGTCTTCGGCTCCTTCGGATGCTTCCGCGCCCGACGGCTATTTTCGCATGCAACGATCTGATGGCTTTTGGTGTGCTGCAGGCGGCTCGTGAACTTAGGCTACGCTGTCCCGAGGATTTGTCGATTGCCGGCTTTGACAGCCTGGAGTTTACCAAGTTCACGGATCCCTCCCTGACATCCGTGTACCAGCCGGGATATCAGTTGGGAGCCACCGCCGGCCGGCTTCTGATGCAGAGGATCGACGGGTTGCGGTCCGCGCCGAAAAAAGTCCTTCTCCCGACGGAGTTGAACAAGCGCAATTCTGTTGGACCGCCGCCGGCCGCTGCACCGGAAAGCATCGAGCGAACCATGAGCCAGGGCAAACCGGGCGGCCGGAGACGCGGGTAGCATCGGCTTTGAGTTCCGAAGCGACTGTTCTTGTTTTAGAGGTTGACAAGCGCAAACCAGCTGGAGTAGATTCCTCGCTTTCGGGAGTTGAAACGTTTCAAATCAGCGGGTCGCTGCGACTCGTGCGGCGCCCGCGCACTGTTTCAGGAGACATAGCATGGGGACCCCCTGGTCGCGGTTGATGATTTTGGCAGCATCTCTGTTCGTCTTGACGTTGGCCTCGTTCGCTCAATTCTCCCAGCGGGGCAGCATCAGCGGCGCGGTTACCGAAGCCTCCGGCGCAGTCGTGCCTAAAGCCCCGGTGACGCTGCTCGACTTGGGTCGAAATCAAACTTCGACCGCGAGCACGGACACGACCGGGCACTACGAGTTTTCCCAGCTTTTGCCAGGAAGCTATCAGGTCTCAGTCGAGCTTGCGGGATTCAAGAAGTCAGTCTCAGACTCACTCCCGGTAACGCCCCAATCGTCTGTCCGATACGACATCCAGCTCCTGTTGGCCTCGGTCTCGGAGAAAGTGACGGTGACTGGATCCTCCGCGCCTCTGCTCGAGACCGAATCCGCGGATCTCGATCTAAACATTGACCAGAACGAAATTTCGAGTGTGCCGATGAACGGCCGGAACTGGACGTCCCTGACGGAGTTGACCCCCGGCGTCAGCACGTCTCCCCGCGTTAACATCAATCTGGGCGGCACCTTTGAAGTCGGAGCGTCGTACACATCCGGCGGTGCGGATTACACCGCGGGCGGCAACGCGGAGGGTTCCCGCGACAATGGATACTATGTAAACGGCGTAAACGCGAACGAGAACTATGAAAGTGGAAGCAGCTTCCAGCCCTCGGCTGAGGCCATCGGCGAGGTGAAAGTCGGGGTCGCGGATTTCTCCGCTGAATATGGCCGCGATTATACGAACCTTAACGCGACCACCAAATCGGGGACGAACACCTTCCACGGTGAAGTCTACGATTTCTTTGAAAACGATGCCTTGAATGCGCTGGTTCCATTCAACCGGGCACAGGGATTACTTACGAAGAGTGCATTTCGTTTTAATCAGTTCGGGGGCGGCCTGGGCGGCCCGATCTATATCCCTAAACTTCTCAAACGGAAAGATCGCGCCTTTTTCTTCGTCAACTACGAACGCAACCCGCATTCGCTGACCGGACCGAACAATCTCGCCATTGTTCCAAGCAACTTGCAGCGGCAGGGGAACTTTGGAGAAGACTGCACCGGCCCGGTCAATGCGGGCGCCTTCAATTCGACCGGAATCTGTTCCAACCCGGCAGGGCAGCTTTACAACCCATATACCTCCAACCCCATCCCCTTCAATAATTTGGTCACTGCTGGCCTGTTCAATCCGGCGACGGCGACCGCGCAAATCAATGGCCTTATCAACCTTTTCCCCCTGGCCAATCTGGCGCCGACCGCGGCCAATTCCGGCGCCAATTACCAGTATTCCTCGAGGCAGGCAGTCTCTCCCTATCATTGGGATAGCCGATTCGACTACCGCATCTCATCGAAAGATAGCGTTTTTGTCGCCTGGTCCCAATACAAAGGCACGCCCAACAATGCCGGCGGCCTGGTCCCAAACCTGATGCAGGAAAACGCGAACGTAAGCGACAAGTCCCACGTCGTCACCATCGATGAAGCCCATGTGTTCAGTCCACATCTCACCAATGAGTTCATCTTTGCCATAGGGAGCGGCGCTCTGCTGACGTTGAGCCCCTCAGAAATCTCCTACGTCAATGGCCCGGCCAACCCCTTTAACACGATCTTCGCGAATACCGGCACCGCTGCCGGCGGGAACACGGGCATCCTCAGTTTGGATATCTTCAACTACGGCCCGCTCTTTAGCCAGCCCAGTGTAGGTTTCAACGAATACTTTCTCGCGTCCAATAACTCCCGGCAATTTTCCGACAATGTGATTTGGATTCGCGGGAATCACACCATGACCTTCGGATTTAACTACCTCCGCAAAGCGGAGGAGGATTTCGACAATGTCCGCTACATCGCGTTTGGCTGCGCGCCTTTCAGCGGGGCCTACTGCGGTGCCGGTCCCCAGCTGTTCACCTCCAGCGACGGAGCCGGCGGCGACGCTTTCGCCGAGGTCTTACTGGGCTTGCCTACAGTGATCCATCAGCGCTACAGCTACACGTCGGGGGGACCGTTCGCCCCCGAACCGAATTCGATCGTCCCGTACTACGGGGCGTACTTCAACGACAAGTTGAAGGTCACACAGCGCCTGACGGTCTCCTACGGACTTCGCTACGACCTGCCCATTCCGATCTTCGCCACAAACAGTATTTGCTGTGCGATCTACCAGCCGGCCTCGGATACTCTCGCTATACCCGGGATTGCCCCCGGCTTTTCGCAGCACTATGCCCCGGCTCCCAAGCACGACTTCGCTCCCCGACTCAGCCTGGCGATGCAGCTTCGCCCCAAGCTTGTCGTCCGCGCGGGATACGGCCTTTACTACAACTCCGGCGCCAGCCAGATATCGAATCTCCTGTCGGGAGCGTTTTACGGGGGCGTGCCCGGCGGCTTCGTCGGTGATGAAATCGACAACTCCACCCCGCAGACCGCCAGCCTTTCTCAAGCCTTTCCGGTGTCGCCGCAAGTGGCTCTGGGAACCTACCCCGTCTCGACCGGCCCGGGACAAGGCTATTACGGAGACGGAGCTTATCAGCCGGTCATCTACGCCGACCAAAAATCGTTTCGCACGCCTTACATCCACCGCTACCTCCTTGATATCCAGCAGGAGGTTGGCCACAATTCCGTAATCACCGTGTCTTACCTCGGGGCGGAAGGGAGAAACGGTTGGTACCTGGATGACATTAACGCTGCGCCCTATAGCACAGAGTGGGCTAGTCTGAATGCCTATAACGCCGCCCGGCCCTACAACTCCGGCAGGTTTGGAGATATTTACGTGCAGAGGGCTGGCCTGAACAGTAACTACAATGCCGGCATTGTGAAATTCCAGCGCCAAATGTCCCACGGGCTGCAAATTCTGACCCACTATACTTACTCAAAGACCCTCGGGCAGCGAGGAATCACTGGACAGGACACGCAAGACACCAGTTATAACTATCCGCAGAGCGTCATCCGCTCGTATGGCGAAGAAACATACTCCCATCGGCATCGCTTCCTGTTCCAGACCACCTATGGACCCAGGTATCAGCAGCGTCTGCCCGGATACTTACGGCCGGCCCTCGGCGACTGGCACATTTCGGCAATCGCAACCCTCGAATCAGGCGATGCTCTGACCGCTCTCAACGGAGCTGGTGACCAAGCGAATGATTATGCGCCCTACAACGGGCTGGGAAACCTTAATATGGTTAGCAACCCTAATTTCCCCCACTCCCAACGGACTTATGGAGAGTATTTCAATACGAACGCGTTCGTCGTGCCACCAGACGGCGTTCAAGGTACAACGGACCCGGGCGTGGTGCGAGGACCCGGGCAGAACAACTGGGACATCGCGTTCGGAAAAAACATTACCTTCCGCGAAAGTCTTCACGCCGAGCTTCGCGCGGACATGTACAACGCCTTCAATCACACGCAGTGGAACATGGTCAGTACCCAGTTGAACGGCACCACGGGTCCGTTCGGGCAAGTTACCGGCAGCCGCGAAGGGCGCATCATCCAACTTGCCGCCAAGGTGGTGTTCTAGGTAGCAGCATCTCGCCGAACACGGCGCGATCCATCTTGCTAGGGCAGTCGGGAGCCCGGACCGCAACCGGCTCGGTAAGATCCGCTTTATCGCGTGGAAAACAACGGGTTCTAATGAACCGTCGAAGATTTCTCGTCACATCGGCCGCAACCTCCACGCTATGCGCCTTGCATGGCACCGCCTACTCTGGACTCGTAGAATCGCAGCAGGCGGCCGCGCCCAAAGAAGAACTGTCTCCGACGCTCAGGGAAAAACTCCGGCGTGATCCCTTGCGACCGCAATTTCATTTGCTGCCAAAGGCCAACTGGATGAACGATCCCTGTGCGCCTCGATTCTTTCGCGGCCACTACCATATGTTTCTCCAGTACAACCCAGATGCAAGCGTCTGGGGCGATATGCACTGGGCCCATGCGATCAGTTCCGACCTTATCCATTGGGAGCACATGCCGCTGGCATTGTCACCTACGCCAGGCTTTTATGACGCGTATGGTTGTTGGACTGGGAGCGTGTTGCCCGGCCGCGGGGCCGCGAGCATTCTCTACACCGGTGTGACGAAATCATCGGTTGAACTCGAAACGATTCGCGGCAAGGGATTGCGGGAGGTTCAGTGCCTGGCGAGGTCAACGGATCCCGATCTGCGAGCCTGGAAAAAGCTGGACAAACCGGTACTGGATGGACCTCCGCCAGGTCTGAAGGTCACGGGATTTCGGGATCCCTGCCCGTGGAAAGAGGGCAGCACTTGGTATCTCGGCATAGGTTCAGGCTTCCCCGAGGTTGGCGGCGCGGTGCTGCTCTATAGCTCGCCGGACGGAAGCAATTGGACCTACCTCCATCCCCTCGCGCAAGGCAGCAATCCCGCCGATACCGGCGAAATGTGGGAGTGCCCGGACTTCTTTCCGCTTGCGGATAAGTATGTCCTGCTCTACTCCGCTAAGCGGAAGGTTCACTGGGAGGTAGGCACCTTTGACCGGCGTGAACTCGTGTTCCACTCCGAGACCCGCGGGCTACTTGATCACGGTTCGTACTATGCGGCAAAGAGCATGGTGGACGCGAAGGGCAGGCGAATCTTGTGGGGATGGGTGGAGGAAACCCGTCCGCCTGCGGAGTGCGAAGCCGCTGGGTGGGCCGGAGCCATGGCGCTCCCCCGCGTGCTTACACTGGGGACGGATAATGCGCTTCGGATGGAAGCGCTGCCGGAGTTGCAGTCACTGCGTAAGGATGTTCAGACTTGGCAGAAAGCGCGCAACTCTGAAACGGTCGACGCCGCTTTAACAAGCATGCCAATTCAAGATCGTGCCGCTGAGATGGTCTGCACGTTCCAAGCGGGGGAGAGCGCCTTCGGACTCGAATTGAGGGCTGGCGGCCAAGCCGCGCCGCTGTTTGCGATGAAGTACGACGGCGCGAAGGATCAACCTTCCGTCACCATAGACGACACAACCTTACCGCTCTCTCCAGATCGAAACGGAATTTCCACCCTCAATTTGTGGATGGATGGCTCGGTGATCGAGACTTTCTTGGACAACAAAGAGGCGATGACCGTACGCTGTTACACGCCCTCGTCAGGCAATTTACATCTTGCCTGGACCGGGGACAGCAATGCACTGAAGAGTGTCATCGTGTCTGGCATAAAGTCCATTTCCCATGATCGTATGACCAGCTGACGGTCGCAATCGAGGCGATCGCGGCGCGAGCTCCCCCCTGTCGCTCGCGCCGCCCGGTTGGGGCAGGCTGCTTCGCGCGCGCACGTGATCGATCGGGAGGACCATGTATCCACCAGAGGCCGTATGGAATTGCGCGGTTGTTCATGATCATCCGTATGCCGTGCTGGGGCCTGTCTCTACGCTGAAAGAATCGCCCGAGATGTTCAATATTTACGATTATTTACCATCTTAAACTTGGCAGAGAGGCCCAGGGCTGCATTCAGGTTTCGGTCTCGTTCCGACCGCTGCAAGATCGGTACGCGATCACCGTTGCTGCGCAAGGGCGGCCGTGAGGATCGTCGACTCCATCATCTGCTTCCAACCGGCTTCACTCAGCACTCTCCGCAATTGCCTTTGGGCTGACTGCCAGTAGTGCAGCGCACTCAGGTATTTATGTTTTCCTTCCGCGGTTAGAGTCAATCGGACCTCTCGGCGGTCTTGACCAGGTTTCGTCTGAATCCATCCTTTCCTTCGCAGCAGCGCGAGCGTGCGCGTGAGAGTCGTGCTGTCAAGCCCAAGCAGTTCACCCAGATTGCCCTGCGAGATGCTTCCCGTACGTGTCAGGGCTTGCAACAGGGTAAATTGCGTCGTCTTTATGCCAGCCGGCTGCAGCTGTTGATCGTATCGCTGGGTCACGATACGGGCGGCGCGGCGAAGATTCGCACAAGCACAGGGCAAGGAAACAATTTTGTTTCGCGGGCTCAATCCAGGCTGTTTCATAGTCTGTATATACATCGATCTCACTCCTTCTGGCAATATTCCTGCATCTTATTAGATGCATATACATCTATTTGGACTGAGGAGGAAGATCCTATGCACTATCTGGCTCAATTGAAACTCGCCAGCCGACCCGCCACTCCACAAGAAGGCATCGTATTCATCGAGCAGTTCATCCTGCCAACGTTGGAACTGTGCAAGCGGCTCGAGGCGGAGAAGAAGATCGTTGCCGGAGGACCGATGAGCGGAGCGGTCGCGCTCTCCTTGATCGTGAACGCTGAATCAGCCCAGGAACTGGGCGACTTGATCACGAGTCTACCGGTTTGGCCGCGGATGGAAACGACCGTCACCCCGCCCTCCACCTTCGAGGTGCGCATGCAGGCGGTTCGAGCCGGCTGGAACAATTCCGGCGCGAACAAGTGACGGCCCAGGGAGGGGACCAATGAACGCATTCGCACTATTCGGAGTCAGCATCCTGGCGAGTTTTGTGAGCTCGCTGGTCGCGGCACGATTGTTCGCGTGGCCGCGGCTTGAGAACACCGATCGCAATCGCGCGCTCACTTTGCTAGTCGCTCCTCACATGTTCCTCCGCTTCATCGGGCTGAGCTTCCTGGTGCCGGGAGTTGTTTCTCCGTTGCTGCCAACTGGATTCGCGATCCCGGCAGCCTATGGCGACTTCATCGCCGGCATCCTGGCGATTGCGGCCGCGATCGCGCTCGTGAACCGCACATCGTGGGCCACCCAGGGCGTATGGCTTTTCAACATGTGGGGTACGGCTGACTTGCTGTTCGCTTTCTATCAGGGCAGACAGGTCGGGATTCAACCTGGAATGCTGGGAGCGGCGTTCTTTATCGTGACGGCGCTCGTGCCACCGCTCCTGGTGACGCACGTTCTGATCTTCCGCATGCTTGTTCGGTCACCTCGCAGCCAAAGGATCTGACCCTACGCACTAAATTTAGAACCGGTCTCATAAATGGTGGTTGAACCTACTTAGCTATTTTCTGCGCATAGGAAAACAGGCAGAAGGAGGGCATGCCAGGACGATGGGAACTCAGCGATGCCCAGTGGGAAGTGATCGAACCGATCTTGCGACCGAAACGACGCTCCGATGGTCGGGGTCGCCCTTGGCAGGACCCGCGAGGAGTGCTCAACGGAATCCTGTGGGTTGTTGGGCACCGGGGCCCAGTGGCGCGAGCTGCCCAAGAAATATCCGCCGTACCAGACCTGCCATCGCCGCTTTCAGCAGTGGGTACGGGAGGGCAAGCTGGAGGACATCTTGCGCGTGCTGACCGAGGAGTTACACGCCCGAGGAAAATTGCAACTGGATGAGGCTTTCATCGACGCCTCCTTCTCGGGGGCAAAAAAGGGGGCCTCGCGGTCGGGCCCACCAAGCGCGGCAAAGGGACGAATATCATCGCTCTCGCCGATGATCACAGTCTTCCTCTCGCCGTTGGTATCGAAAGCGCTTCGCCGCACGAAAGTCAGCTCATCGAAGGCCCCCTCGGGCACAGCTTCCTCGATACCCTCCCCGCACACAGGACGGTCGCCCGTTGCGCCGCTACCGCAGGCGTTGGCGAGTGGAACGACTCTTTGCCTGGCTGCATCACTTTCGTCGGTTGGTCATCCGTTGGGAGTACCACTTCGAGAACTTCTTCAGCATGGTGCGTCTGGGTTGCATGCAAATCTTGCTCAGGCATTTATGAGCGTCTACTCGTATCGCAAAGCTACCATGGGGTCAACCTTCGAAGCGCGGCGAGCTGGCAGGTAGTTCGCGAGGAACGCCACAGTCCCTAGCAGTGCGGCAACGCCCACGAAAGTCAGAGGGTCGGTTGCCGTAATCCCAAACAACATCCCCGCGATCAGCCGTGTCATCCCGAGCGCAAGCATGGCACCTGCTGCTATCCCCATAAGGGCGAGCGCCATTCCCTGCTTCACTATGAGCGCGAGTACATCGGGCCGCCGGGCGCCCAAAGCCATGCGGATACCGATCTCGTGAGTACGTTGTGCGACCGAGTAAGACATGACCCCGTAGAGTCCGATGGCCGCAAGCAGCATGGCCACCACGGCAAAGATGGAGAGCAGGAACATGCTGAACTTCCGCCGTTCAACGGAGTTGGCGATGAGGCCCTGCATAGTACGGACGTTGGCGAGAGGGACATCTTTATTCACGCTCCAGACTACATTCTGCGCCGCCGAAGTCACGCTCGTGGCGTCAGAGCTTGCGCTGCGTATCGCCACGAACATCGACGGCCATTGCGCCTGGCCGAGCAACTGGTAAATCTCAGAGTGGGGATCTGCATCGAGCCCGGCGTGCCGGACATTACCGACCACACCTATGATCTGCAGCGACAAATTGTCCGGGCCGAAATGGGTGAGCTGTTTGCCAATTGGGTCCTGTCCAGGAAAAACGGTTCGCGCGAGAGCATCGTTGACGACGGCTACATTAAGCGAGCTGCCCAGGTCGCTCTCGCTAAAGCTGCGGCCTTTCAGCAATGGGATTCTCATCGCACGAAAATAGTCAGGAGTGCCGACTCGAATGTCCGCCTCGTAGTCCTTTTCGATTCCGGGAACGTTGAAGCTGCGTGAACTGTTGCCTCCCGCCAGAGGCAGCCGGCTAACGGCGCCTACAGCCTGCACCCCTGGCAGCGCCTGCAGCCGTTGCACAACTTGTTGGTAAAACGCGAGTTGGCGAACAGGATCGGTGGAGGACGGAAGTCCAAGGTTGAAGGTTAGGAGATGATCCGGATCGAAGCCGGGATTAACATCCATGAGTCGTGCGAAACTCTTGACCAGTAGTCCGGCGCCAACCAGCAGAACTAGCGAGAGTCCAACTTCGGCGATCGCCAGAGCGGAACGGGTTCGCCCCCGGTTCGCTGTACTCCCGCGTTCGCCTTCCTTGAGGAATTCGTTGGGGTTTGATCGCGACGATTGCAGAGCGGGGATCAGGCCAAACACAGCTCCGGAGACAACTGAAGCCAGGAAACTGAAAGCCAACACTTCCCGGTTGATTCCAATCTGCTTGAACTGACGGATATCCGGTGGACTCAGTGCCAATAGCGACGGAACGGCTAGGACCGCTAGCAGAAGCCCGAGGACTCCTCCCACAATCGCGAGCAGAACACTTTCGGTAAGCAACTGGCGGAGCAAACGCCGACGGCTCGCTCCCAGAGCCGTTCGTATCGAGATTTCTTTGGCGCGCGCTGTGGCTCGTGCCAGAAGAAGGTTGGCAACGTTCGCGCACACGATCAGAAGCACGATGACCACCGCAGCTAAGAGAACCAGCAGAACCGGACGGACGTCACCGACGATATACTCATGTAACGGTAGAAAGCTCACGCCGACATCTCCGTTGGAATCCGGATATTGCCTCTCCAGGCGGCGGCCGATGGTATCGAGCTCTGCGCGGGCCTGCTGTTCAGTCACTCCTGGCTTCAGCCGCGCCCAGACGTCAAGATAATTTCTGTCCCTGAATTGGCGTGGATCTTTGTTAGGCGCCAGAGCGTGAGTGGGCACTCCCCAGGGAGAGGGCAGCCACAGCTCGCCGTACTCGTCGGGAGAAAAGTTTGGCGGCATCACGCCGACAACGGTATACTGCTCCCCATTGAGCCGGATGTCCCGGCCAACAATCGCGCGATCAGCAGTAAAATAGCGCTGCCACAAGCCGTAGCCGAGCACCACAACGTGATCGTTACCGGGGCGCGCGTCGCCCGCTTCCAAACCGCGCCCGAGGATCGGACCTACTCCGAACAGAGGAAAGAAGCTTGGTGTGGTCATCGTGCCTATGACCCGCTCCGGACGATCTCCCGTCGATAGGCTTCCTTGCCATCCGCGAGATGCTGCCATCTCGGCGAAGACCTGGTTTTGTGAGACCCAATCCAGATAGTTGGCAGGAGAAGCGTCGTCGGTCGATATGCCCTCGAACGTCTGCGAGATCTTTACAATTCGATCCGAATCTGGATAGGGAAGCGGATGCAACAACACCTGATCGACCACACTGAACACCGCAGTGTTGGCGCCGATCCCCAGCGCCAGCGTGGTCACTGCAACCACGGTGAACCCGGCGCTCTTACGGAGCCGGCGCGTTGCATAACGGAGATCCTGAAACAGTCCGGTCATCGCTTTCTCCTCACTCGTACCGCAGATCTACCGTTCGTGTCGATACCCAAAGGCGAGACCGGATCACAGCGCCAAGCGGTGAAGCCAGAGCCCGCACGCCTCTGCGGCAGAATTTCGATAAACTCTCCTGCGTGGGCCAACCGTAGTCCAGATCGGGCCCTGTCTAAGCAGGATTCTGACCAATCCACATCAGAAACTAACCCCTTGGTTGCAAAGGAAAAAACGAATACCGTTGCGGAAAGCAAAGCAGACATTCTGTCCGCCCACGGACAGTCGATGTCCGGAAGCGAACAAAGACAATGAGTCTCCTGGCTTATGAGACCGGTTCTCACCTGGGTCGGGCCTGGATGAGTGACAAGGGCTATGGCAAGACAGGCCGAATTTACCGGAAAGCTGGCCTTTTCTGCGCAAACGTTCCTACGGTCTCGCAATCTGTCTCAGGAGCGATACAATTCCCTGGAACCTGTCCGGAAAAGGCAGATTGCGAATGAAATCGAACTTTGTGGGGGTATCCATCCGACTGTCGTTGCTCGTGATTCGGATTGCTTGTTGTGCCTTCGGTCTTTCCGCGCAGTTTCAGGGGCAGGAAAGCAATTCGCTCGGCCACTTCATGTTTGCCTGGACTGGCGATCTTGATCACAAAGGCAATGACTTTCTCGCGGTGATCGATGCGGACCCCG
>Ga0302325_10009147_pt1 | contig 21687 bp, 26 predicted proteins | sample Palsa_T0_2_FD_201948 | JGI IMG/M metagenome (GOLD analysis project Ga0302325, IMG submission 201948) | Peat permafrost microbial communities from Stordalen Mire near Abisko, Sweden - Palsa_T0_2 | ecosystem: Environmental > Terrestrial > Soil > Palsa > Peat permafrost | place: Sweden: Abisko...
CATAGCGTGCACAGGCAGGGAACTATGCACACCAAATTGAGTGGAGTATTTGTTGACATAAAGCAATTTGTACCTGTTTGCATGGTAGGAACATGGTCTGAGAATTTCGGAGAACGTTAAAAGGTCATTGATTGACCAAGTTTAGAAGATGGGGGCAACGTGGGGATAGGGTATTAATGTTTGAGAAGAGGCCTGAGAGGCGAAAAGAGTAGAATGCAAAAGATTGCGAGCCCTGAAGTCGCCTTGAACGATTGGTGGAAAGGTGGTCTTTGATAAGAGAGCACGTGGAAAGTTTTGCACGTGCAGCAAGTCTGGGCAAAGTGAGGATATACTACTCGGGTGCGATCTTGAAAAGAGAAGAGAGCGATGGGACAACATAATCCGATGTGCGGCCATTGGGTCAGCACCAATTTTGGCTTAGCGCCTGAATTTGAAACTGAATGGTTTCTTGACTTAACTTAACTCTATAAATGGGACAGTCCTTATGGGAGGATCCTTTTCAAACTCGACAAAGTGGAGAGCCCTTTCTAGTTGGAGCTCAACTAGTGAATTATTGCAGGCTCCCAACTACTCAAACACTGTGGTCACTCAGAGCGCCTACTCTGGACTCGGCTTTCAAATTCCATACGAGTATGTGAGACGTGAGTAGGTAGATGCCTGTAGCCTGTTGCTTTGCTGTCATCTTCGTTGTGGTTGTCAATATCCGAAGTTCAGCACTATACACCAATTCTCGGATGGAAGAATCAGATGGCTAAAATGCCCCATCGAAACCCAATTCGCTCTCACCTGACCCCCTCTCCTTCCCATCTCAAAGCCGCCTCCTCTTATCAAAAACAATCGAGAAATTCTCTGACAATAACTTGGTGTTGTCAGCGAACATCATCTCGCTCGATACCAAGGTCCCTCAACTTCTACTGGCCCAAGTGAGATTTCCCAAAACGTCCTGCCAGCAACCTTGTACAGGAAGTTGGAAAGCAGCGAGCTGGGCAATGCCGAGCATCTCCTGATGAGCGGGTAACTGAAACTAGTTTGTCTTTGATCGCATACGAAGTACGGTATTGCATGCTCTCTTATAGGATTTCGGACTAGCACTTCACTTGAAGTTATGATGGATTCTCCTTCGTGGAACCCGACGAACTAATACCTCAGCGGAAGGAGATGTGGTCTCGGTTTTTTTTTTTAAAAAAAAAAAAAAAAAAAAAAAAATTTGAAATTTTAAAATAAAATAAAACTCAGGCTTTGTGAAGCTCTTTTACTTCTTCTGCTTATCAGAAACACTCTTCTGGGATTTACCCCTTTTCATAACGCGCCAACCAATCACAGCGGCAGCCATCGTGACCAGTAACAACAGAAGAACCGCATGGCTACCCATCCACGGATCCCGTCCATCGAGTCATAGGCCAGGCAGCTCCTTATCGCCCAACGCAGGTATCCTCTCGTTCAGATACTCCTCCACATCATCAATCTCTTCGGGATCCGCAGAATGTTCTAATCCCCTGTTCCCCATGAATTAGCCTTCTCCTCTCCTCTCCTCTCCCCTCCCCTACTTCATATCACCAGAAACTCACCTATACATCCTCAACGTAACCCCGTACCCCATATCCCTCAGCGTCTTCGCAGTCATCCTACCCCACTCGGGTCTAACCAACGGATCTGAATCTCCATGCCCCATAAAAATCGGCGTCTCCTTGTTCGGATTTCCCTCTGGAATCAAATCCTTAACTTTATTATGCATCAACAAATAACAAGATAATCCAAAGATTCCACCGAGTTTAGTAGGAGCAGTTATGCCAGAGAATATCGACATGGCTCCGCCTTGGGAGAAGCCGCCAAGGATTATGCGGGAGGAGGGGATTCCGGAGTTTATTTCGGTTTTGATGAGGCTGTGGAAGTAGGATTGCGAGCGCAGGATTCCGGTCTCGTCTTGTGAGGCTTGGAGATCGCCGAATTGGGTCTGTGGAGGAAGGATGTGGGTTAGCTACTTGCGCTCGATAGAAAGGGAGATAGAGGAGAGGGAGATAGTGTGCAAAACGAACGGCATCGCGAAGCCTTACAATGTCGTACCAGCCTGGCATCATCACGCCGAAGTTCTATGTGCTGTTAGTATATTGTGGTATTGAGATAGAGGTGGGGGAGGGGCACATACAACGGTGATGGGAATCATTGGCGCATTTGGGAAGATAAACTTCACTTCTTCGAACTTTTGACGGCGGCGCCAGTTCTCTGCCAGAGAGACCCAGCCTGCGCCTGAATCTCCTAAGCCGTGAGCCATGATCACCGTCGCGGTGTGCTTTTTGACGGCGGGGATGATGAGGGCAGTTGGTGGAGGCATGATGGATGGATTGTACTTGTCTGTTGTTCGAAGATGGTTCGGGGATCAATTGGGTTGTGAGAAGAAGATCAAACCGCCTTAAAGGAGCGAAGGGAACGTTGTGAATCACAAAGGTCTCGAAGTCACGGAAGGTCATAAAGTTTGAAATCATGCAACAATAACAGGGGTCATGGCCTTATCGCGATCTTGTTTACCGGATAACGGGGCAAGGGTCTTCGACCTGTCAGAAGACAACCCTCACACCTCTCACCATCACACGTCGTCATCAGGAAGGCCAGATGTTCAAACGTTTTCTGTTCTCCTGACCCCTACTTCGATTCTTGTACTTTGCCTTCTCCAATTTTACCCCATTCTAGCCACTCTCTATTTATCTTTGAATTCCGCGATAGGCTGCAAGATAACAAACAAATCACAAAATCATGGCCTCAGAAGGGCGGCCCCCTTCTCCCACACCCAGTAATCTGCCTCCGATCCCCTCTTCGCCAACGTACTCCTACGCCAGCACAGCAAATCCAATCCCCTCCTCCTTCAATCTTCCCCTCCCCCCACCACCCAGACCACCGCACGCCGTGCTCACGAAATCCGACCTAGAAGCCAGCCAAACCGCCTACTCTGAGCTCCTCTCCACAGCAAAAGCATACCGTCTCGCCCTCACCGCACTCTCTACCTCCGCCTCAACTTTCGGCTCAGCGCTCGAAGCATGCGCCAGACTCAAAGAAGCAAGAAGCGAAAGTCTTCCTGGCAGCAATGGCGGCAGTATGTCCAACAGCTTCACGACAAATGGGAATTGCACTGCAGATAGTTTGCTGGCCGCAAGCGGCGTGCACCAGCTCATTGCCAACCACCAGCAAATTCTCTCCGAGACAGTCTACCGCTCCTTCGAGGTCCCCCTTTTACATGAGTTAGATGGCTGGAGACGAGGCATGGAAGAGGAGGAAGTCGCTTATCAGAAATCCGCGAAATCGATGTCGAGAGAGATAAGGAAGATGGAGAAGGAGGGGTTGCGGCTGCATAAGCAGCGGAAGAGGGACGTGGGGAAGTTTCGGGAACATCTTGTTCAACTGACCGGGAAGCTGGATGCCTTGACTGGGCTTAGTGGTGGGCATTCTAGGGGGTTGTTGCGGGATTGTCAAGTTATGAGTCAGGGGATTGTAGAATGTAGTGCTGGGCTTGTGAGGGCGGAAGTCGATATCTTTGAAGCGCTGGCGAGAAAGGGGTGGAATGGGGGTGGGCTTGATGAACTTTTAGAGAAGGGGAGGGATCTGTTTGCTAATGAGACTGATGGTGGGGGCGACGCTCACCCAAATCATGGCGCCAAGATATTCAGTATACTGCCCCAGAATAGGAGTATTCTTGCCGGGGATGCCGGCGATCATGGTCCGCCTGGGGTGGCGCATAAGAGAAGCGACAGTCTACTGGTTGATGGCATGACGTATCAGTCTCTTGCAGGCGCTGTGTCGAGGGATGCCGATGTTAACAGTTTATTTTCTGAGCGGGGGACGAGTCATACTGTCGGGATATTGAATCGGCCAAGAGCCCTGCGGCCGTTTTCTCCGACGCCAGGGGAGAGGGTGAGGGATCCGTTAGAAGATCAAGGGTTGGAGATTCCGAAGAGTAAGGTGGAGGACGAGGATGGGGATAAGGGGGGAGAGTCGGCTTCTGCGAGGACGGTGGTGCAGATTACCCCACCTGAAGGGTCATCACCTGAGGGGTATAAGGAAGATGCGGTTATTGATGAGGAGGATAAGATGGATGAGGAGAGTGTGAGTGATAGAAGGGAGAGCAGGGAGAGGGAACGGAGGTGGAGTGTGACAGATGATGGTGTTGTGTCTGATTAGCAAACGTGCGTGTTATACCCTGGGTTTAGGTTTAGAAGTTGCGCTGAATGCCTAATACTATTTACATTCTTGGATGTTTAAAAAGAAGTTTACGTTCTGTAAGCTTGTGGCCTTGGGCGTTGTACATTCGAAATTCGTCATATCTGCTGCCTTATAACGCCGTGCTCTCAAAATATCGCGATCAGGGTATCCTGCTTCCTTCATCTTTGTTCATGTTCCATGGTGCACAATTACCTGCTTTTCAATCCTCCTTGTCGTTTCCACAAACATCGAACCATCCTGTTACTGAATCAACCCACCATACCATCTTCCAGTACAAACTCGCCTTAACCCAGTCAAATTCGCCTTGCTCAGTTCTTGGCACCGCACTCCCAATGATATCCGCGCTCAACCAACTAACCAGTGGGATCTTGCTCATTACTCTCTTAGAAAATGACTGCTGAGGCAGTAAGGCCTGCTCTGCTGGTAGGAGCTTCATTCTCTTTGCGGTTGGGATCTTGCGGCAGAAGAGAAGCTCGTCTTGGCTTGGAGCGCTGAACTGAGAAGGGGGGAATCCCGTGACCGTCGCAGAGGAAGCAGTTGCTGAAGCGTAGGAGAGAGTCGCGGTGTCGAGGGTGTGAGATGAGCTGTTGGAGTCGAGTGGGGAGAGGGAGTTGGTGCCACGGCCGATTTCGCGCATCGAGGGGGTGGCGAAGGAGCGAGGGAGACTGGATGTTGGTCGTCGTGCTGATTGTACGTCGAAACCTGAAGCAGCGCCCAAGCTTTGTGAAGTAAGTCCGTCCCCTCTTAATGATCTTTGTTTTCCGTTCACAGGGTTAGCTTCATCTGCTGTTGGTGGAATACCTCGATAGAGTTCTGCGGAGACAATGTGACCCAGAATGGTTTGTGGTGATGCTTCAACTGCTACTTCTGCTGCTTCAGCTGACTCAAAGGTCACTTTGATCCAGTGCTCCCCACCAGCGAATTTATAGGCCTTTGCTTTCTCCTCGGCTGTCAGTGGTTTTATCCGCAACGACGCTGGGTCGCGTAGATCAGATTTAAATCGGCGCTGCTCGATGGGCGCATCTCTCGGATAGTCTTCGCAAATTCGTCCACCGATTCTCTCGTACTCTCTGATCGCGGCATATTGCTGAGTTGACTTGAATCCTCGTAGTATGACTTCAGTTGGCTCTTTCGGTGGTTCTTTCTTTGCATATCGCGACGAAGGCCCTGCATTTCCATCGATTTGCCCAAGAGGAGCGGTCGAGGACAGGTTCGGCTGAGAGATAGATGTTGATATCGACTGCTTGCGCTGAGGCGACTCGGGCTTTTCGGCGGCTTTTTGAGCAAAGAACTGAGAGAATATGGCATCGGCGGCTGCTAAGGTTGGGTCTTCACGCTTTGCTGCAGGAGTACCGGTTCTTGACCTCGATCGCCTTGTTGACTTTCCAAACGACCCTGTCTCAGGCACAGCTCTTCGCGGTCTTAAGACTGTCGGATTTCCATCATTGCTAGGTAAGAAGTCAGGAAGGGCAGGGATTTCGGGCGGCATTGCGCAAGAGTTCGAAGCGTACCTGGGCAAGTACATAGCATATGGTCTTTGTATCCCATCCTCGCCAACGTAGAGCTCTTCGTCTGGAACATTGTGGAGGATTAGTGGCGCCATGCTGACGACCTGCAGCGCTCGAGAATGCGCGGTGATTGGGTTGTTCGAAAAGGATGGAATGCAGTCTCGAAATAATGTTCAGGCTCGGCCTCGACGTTCAACACGTCCACAATTTACGCGATCTCTCTAGCAACGGGCGGCCTTGGCGACAGGGATCAGTAGCCTTGACGACTAGGATTAATTCAGACCTAAGGAGAAACGAAGTAACGTCATAAGAGCTCTTTAATGCCAACACCTGTTCCGGACAATACCATCAATTGATCCGAGAAACTATCACAATGTTTCGATTTGTGAGTATAAACTGGCTTCAATACAATCATGCCCCATCAGATTGTCCGAGAACAATGTGCTAATATTCTGCCCATCAATTTAGCGCAAGACACTCGATGTGATCACCCTCTTCCATAAGGCGAGCTCCCCAGCTTCTTTGAGGGTCCACACTCTCCTCAAGCAAGCCTCTGCCAACGCCGCCGAATATGCAACTGAAGACCAAGCCAGTGATCATCCTCACCAAACTCATCCAAGAAGACAAGAGTTCGAGCTCGACATTACCGAAGAGCCCCCTACTCAGGATCAATTGAAGAACATCCTCGAGTACGTTGGAGCTCAGAAGGTTGGCACAATCATCAAAGGAGCAAAGGATGAGGCAGATGCGATGAAGAAGTTGAAGGAGAATTCAGAGAATTTCCAGAGACCCGTCGTATGTTCCACTCACCTCCGGAAGAGGCAGGCCGAGCTAACTTTGAGCAGACAGTCGATTGGGGCAATGGAAGAGCGGTAGCGGGGGCCAATGAATCGGAGATCTTGAAAATGATTGAGTCTCTGCCGAAGAGTTAGATGCCACACTGTACATGTTATATCAACGCGTCAAGCGATTGCAATGAAATGACATTGCCATGGCGTGAATCTGAAAGACAGCCGTAATGAATCCCACTCTGATAATATGGAAAAATTGAAAAGCTTTTGCGTTAGTTCGCCAAGTGATTTTTTTGATTTTTTTTGTTCTTGGAATACGTAGCGCAATTGCGTCTCAAAGAATGGGCTGGAACGGTGCTTTAACTGGATGGCTGACCAACACAAGCAGGTAAATCGAAGAGACCTCTTGAAGAGTACGTACAATTGGTGCTTTGCAGATTATTACCGGTGGTCTCCTAGAAGACTCCTCGCAGCTTTTTGCTTCATAAGAAGTCTTCACCGTGAAAGAACCTTTTTGGTAGCTACCCCAAGAATATCCTAAATCCTTCTAGATGGCTAACGAGCCTCCGATGTGACCTCCAAGGATCAGGCTAATTCAGAAAGCCATTATGCTATCAAGTTTTAGCTTTGCTAGTTGGAAGTTTCAAGCCTTTCGGGGGCGCGCAGACACCAATTGACTTGTACAGTCTGCGTCTCGAGCCTTTCGACACTCGACATCTAAATTGCAAGTTGGTATTGAGCTCTGCAAACTCTCGGAGGCATTGTCTGTAAAACGATGTGTTGCCTCGGGCAGTTGTGACAATGCAGTGCACCGATTTCGGATGGGACCATATTCACTCTTCAGGTCGCTATTAAATTCTGCCGTTGTCGTCGGCGCCAAACTTTGACTTCGCTTCCTCCTTTCTACATCAACTTCTTTCTCAACTTCTCGCGACTTCCTCTTTCTCCCAACACCAACACCAACACCAACTCCCCTCCTCCCCTCCTTCGTTGCTTCCCCCTTCTGCTGCGTCGGCAAGCTTGCTTGTTAGTGCTGCCTTCCTTCGCGATGTCTCATCCAATGTCTGCCATTCGCAGCACTGCGCTCCCTCTTGCTCCTATCCCAGAATCATCTCCAGCAATTTTTCAGCAACCTCTCCCATGCACCAATCCCTCAGGTAATTGTACTTCCTTACGTCGAGAAATTGCAATCCTCACTCCTTCAGCGTCACTTTCGCCTTCTGCTACGATGACAACAAACCACCATACTTCCCTGCTCGGCGGCATGCCTTGCTCATTCTGGTGGACTCCTGATAACGCCGTCGCAGCCTTCTCGACGTACCTTGGCAAATACCCAAAGCGACAACTTCCGACAACTGAGCCATGGCCTGTCCCGATTCTCAGATCGAACATGCACCACGATGTTCAGAAAAAGGCGGCGAGTTTGGTGAAGAAATTCCCAGATCTGGCACGAACAATTGAACCGATCACCGAATGGTATCACCTTTACAAATATTTTGATGCCTATGACCTTTGGATCGAAGGTGCTGCCTTTTGCTTCTTCGTTATCCATCGGATTGGTACGGTCAATAGGGAGGTTTTACATGAACAGTGTGGTATGATCGAGGAGTTCGCCAAGGATTGGGTTGCCTCTCATGAGGAGTAAGTGATTATACTCGTTCAAACGCTCTTCTGTGTATCTAATGGATCTGTATCGCTAACGCGAGGATTAGATTGATCCTCAACAATCCTCAGACGAGAGACGCTATCTGTCTGTTCAACGAAGCTGATATGTGCAACTTGATTGACATGAGAGAGGACGAAATCAGATATCTCAGGGACAGACTGGATCATCACCGCCATCTCCTCATTGGAAAAGTCACTGAGGTGCGCCGTCGAGCAGCTGCTCAAACTCCTGCTCCCATCCTCGAACGTGCTCCACCTGGAATGATTGTTCCGTACCCTGGCATCATCTATCCACCTCCGCCTCATGGCTTCTCTCAAGGTCTTCCGATGGTTGATCCACAGCGCACCTCAGTTCATTCTCCTGGTAAACTCTCTCTGATTTTCTGAATAATTGTAATTCTTGCTGACATTCATAGCTCAAGCAGTTTCTTCCTCCCACCAAACCTACCACCAGTTTGTTGAGAATCAGCGCAACCTAGCTTCTAGATTCGATCCCAGAGTCCCACCAAGCAATGCTCGTAACGGAAACTACAATCGTCCCATGGAATCAAGACCTCGTGGATGGTCAAATGATACTGCTCGTAACGGGCGCGGAGGCAGAGCAAATGGTTTCTTCATCGGCAACCCAAACCAAAACGGTCGACGCTGGGTACCTGCCACTCCACGTGCCAGCCCCCCGAGAAAAATTAGCCCTTCAGAGCCGATCTATGTTCTAACCAGCCAGCAATTGTCACCCCAGAATCAGGCAGTCAACGGTTCACAACGCGTCTGCTCTGAGCCTATCAACCCTCGTGACACCGTCCCACGCACCAGTCAACGAGCTTTCTCTGATTCACCAGCTGGTCGCGGAACAATCAAGGACGAATCAGTCACTGGTACGTCAGCTGGTCGTAGGGCCTCGATCAACGATTTCAATCCTCCCTCCAACTACTTCACAGAGAATATGGTACCGTCTCAAAAATCCCCCTCCCGGGTTGTGACATCGGGGCGTTCAACTCCTCGTGCCACTTTGAGCAATGACGCGAGAGTCTTAGAAGCCATTGAAAAGCAAGACCGTCGAGGTTCTTTAGTCAGCCAGCCACCGGAACCTCGTTCTGCCCCTACTCTATCCAACAATGGAAATGGCAACGAAGAACCTCACCTCATTACATTTGGAAATGGAGGATCTACGCATACATACTTTTATGCAGGCCCACCTCGAAAAGTCTCCAGAGCTGAGCAAGGCTCACGTACAGTATACGTCGGCCATGTGCCTTATGATCTGTTCCGGGACCACACATTGAAACAGATACTGTCTGAATGCGGTGATGTTGATAATATCAGCTACTTAGTTGACTCCAGACATTCGTTTGTTGCGTAAGTTTATCCCGCTTGCACCTGGTTGTATAGAGAAGTTTTCTAACACATCTTCGTAGATTCGTCGAGGAAAGCTCTGTTTTGCGTGCAGTCCAGAAATTCAATGGCTATCAATTGGGTCCTAACCGATTGACGGTAAATCTTCCGCGAAGCAGAACCCGTGCAGACAGTTATTCGAGCCAGCGAAGCTTCACATCTACTCGCACAGTGAACTTTGCGCCCCGAGATAATGATTATCGACCACCTTCTCGCCGACCCTCGTTCCGCGAGCCTTACAATCATCATGCCCGAACCTTCAGCAGACAATCAGTTGATACCCCTATCTCACCTCCATCCCGAATTGAGGGTAAGCTGATCTCCAGTGTATCCGAGGTCATTCAACACAACGCTGCTCTGAACCGTATGGGATCGCAAATACCATTGGGAAGTATCGAAAATCACTATGGTCGGAACCCCATTTTCCAACACTATGATTACCGCAGCAACGAGTCATTCTCCCAGACCGGTCATGATAGTAGAAAGGAAAACTCGCCGATGAAAAGTGATAGACCACCAATGACTCTTTCCCGGAAGAGTTCTTTCAGTTCTCAGGCAGGAGGGAAGAACAAGAGACCCAAGGGTTCTAGACAGAACTCTGGCTCGACCTCTGCACGTCAAACGCCAGCTGCCACACCCACCAAATCACGTTCAGAGGGACTGCCGGGTGCCTCTATTCAAGGAAGTAAACCTGTGTCAGACTCCAAGGCAGTAATGAAGGAGGAGAAGTCTACTTCAATACCCGCCGATGACACGAATTTTCAGGCAGGCCAAGAAAACATGATCGCTGATAAGCCAAAGCCGAAGAGAAAGACCGGCAAGAAGAAGAAGAATGCATTTAAGAATGAAAGTGAAGTTGAGATGCCCATGGGTTCGAACATCTCGTTTGCTACCTCTTCATCAGATGCCTTCGAACTTATGTCGCCAGTTGGCACTGAGAGCAGCATAGGATTCATGACATCTAATAGTACGAGCACCTCCTGGAGCACCCTCCCGAGCAGAAAGCCCAGTGTTGTTTCCAGTGCATCTACACCACCCATGACCGAAATTCCTGAGGACAATGATAACATCGCTATGAAGGCTAAGTCACCAAAGACGCCAGATATTGATAAAAAGTCGACTACGCCCAAAGCCTTCCAATCATCCTCGAAGAATCCAAAGGTTGAAGCCAAGCCACGGTCAGCACCTAGCAAGAGCCATTCGAAGAACGACAGTGTAGTTTCGACAACTAGTACCACTTCCTCATCCTTGAGAAAGGCAGATGCGAAGTCCCAGTCAACCCCAGCCCCTAAGCAGGCCAAGATCAACCTCGACGACCAAAAGGAGTTCCCAGCTCTTGGACCGCTTAAATCTCCCGTTTCTGCAATTTCAGACAGAAAATGCTCTCCTGAACCTGCTCAAAAAGCTCCAGTCACCCCAACACTAGCCGAACGAGTCGTCTCTGGTGGTGCCGAGAATCAAGTTAAGGCTGCCATGCCTATCGTAGCTGTTCCGCGTTCGTACATGCCGCGCCCTCAGCCGTAAGTCGTAAGAAACCCTCGGCTTCCTGCTAATTTCTCTTCAAGATAATGATAATGTATAGGGTTCTGCGAGAGGGTGAGAACACCGTTGGTTCTAGAGAGTGGATATGGACGAATCGTGGTGGTAAACCTCTCGGGAGCAAAACGTGGCCGTTTGTCAAGAAGGTCAGAGCGAAATAGCGCTATTTGAATTTTTATCTCTGCTCAATGACGGACGGCAGAATTCGGGGAAATGATCTATGTTCCTCAACACGAAGGATATCTTATGGTGGGTACCGATACTGAAGCGAAGAAGGGGGTGAGATCTCGTGGAAGAAGCCGATTCTTCATGGCAGTACTGAGACATGCAAATATGAGGAATTAATGCGCATACATATAATTCTAGTGCTTTAATTGTGAGTGCTGTGACCTGTTGAGCTTTGCTTCGCCGGAATTGGCGCTCGCGGCAAGGGCTGCCGAGTATACCGGTAGTCACGGATGTTTGACTCCGGAGCCCATTACCGTGTGGAGCAAGTGCAATTCTATTCCTTCTTTGAGCATTTGGACAATGCTGAGACTTGGTTTCATGATTATTGCAAAGAGATTTGAACCTATCTTGAAATGTTTCGAGGTGGTGATGGTCAAGTGTTTCCGGTCCTTGTGTCTGAGATCGGCGCTCTTTGTCAGTCTTAAAGGTTTCTGGGTTTTGTGAGATGCCACGAAGATGTCGAAGATGCCAGAACACGGATGGTGTCTCGCGCTGATGTTTAACTGTTGTCAACTGTTGACCTCATTGTTAGGAATTGTTTATTACTGCGAGGTGCCGAGTGGTGCTGCTTTTTAATTTCCTCGCATACTTGAATTCTCTATCAATATTCCAGATTGCATCTTCACTGCTCAAAATCATACATTTATATTTGTTCAGCTGACATCACGGAACTCGAAATGCCGTTATGGATACGTGTAGTCGTCTTCTTAATAGTTTCGGTTTTGCTAGTAGTTGTAATTACTATAATTACCGGCTACCTTTTTGGTATGATATTGCAGGAGACCGACTCCGCACCCTGAAGATCTAATCATGGTTGCAGTAATAATGCTCATTCTCGAGACTGTCGCCCCTCCAACTGCCGTCAACGTTGAAACCGAGGGAGCAAAGCACACTCGACTCGAATCAGCAGAAGTTGCATCAAAGAAATACTTGGCGAAGTTCACGATGCCTTGTCCCCAATGCGGGATCGCCATATCCAAGATTTCAGATTGCAATCATATGACATGTAAGTTTCCCCTTGTGAGAAAATTCATGCACTGGCTTGCGAGTGTGTTAATTAATTTGATCTAGGTAGTGTCTGTGGTCGAGAGTTCACGTGGGTGAAGGGGCATGTCAATTGAAAATGGTACTGAAAGATACGAAGCTTCTCGTATATTCACAGCTGGTCTGTTGGATTCTATGGAAATCACGGGGAAGGATTGGTATGGGAGCATTGTAGAAGTGGCACGAAAAGGGGACCGTCAGGCATCAACTCCCAGTCAATAGCTTGAGATTATAGATGAGTTAGAATGGCAGATGATGGAGTTCTTTGTTGCGTTCAAAGACTTTAGGTTCATACCGAGATGTAGCGGATGCGAGAACATGACTGAATGTTCCTCTAGGTGTCTCTCACTGATCCTTGAGTGAAATTTTTACAGATTAGAAAGTGTTTTCAATTACTGATGTTGCCCCATTTTGATTTCTGACACCCTAATGAGTCCAATCTGCTACCCGGAAGCCCAACTTGAATCTCTGTGCCAGAAAAGCACGCATCTGCTTCTTCAGCTGGAGAACATGGACGAAAACACTCTTGCTCTTTTTCGTTCTGTTTTCGCGGTTTTGATGTTCGGTTTCTTGGTGGTAGCTGCATCCTTGATCTACCTCATTCACATTTGCTTTCGGCTTCTCATTCTCTCTGATGAGGCCTCAACGAAAGCCTGGGAGATGGAGATGAATCCTACTGCGAAAGCGCCTGTTGAAGCCGCAACGAGACCCGTGAATCCTTGCCCGGTCCGAGACTTAGGAGTGGACACTTCCCGATTGGTTACTGCCCCTCGACGTGCTCCTCATCCAAATGTCCTAGCTAATGGAGCAATGACATCAGCGAATCCTACTCCCATTCGAGGCGTAGAAACGAGCACCTCTCAATCTGTTGTTGCACCCCGAAGCACTCTTCTCAACACTTTCGCCCCAACTTTTCCCGCTGCTACAGTCACAACCGCCACTGCTTTGGAGGTGCCTATTCCTATCTCCTTCATTCCTATGCCGCCAGTTCAGCCAAGTTATGGAAGATATCCCACTATTAGAGCTCTGGTTACGGGAGAACCCAACAATTCCCCCTCCTGCTATAATCGAAACCGAGGAAGCCAAGCGTGCGCGGCTGGAAGCTGAAGAAAGGGCGACAAGACGATACCTATCAGGGAACACTGCATGTTGTCCTTTCTGCCACATCCCCATCCCCTTGGATAAGCTTTAGGGTTGCGATCTTCATAGTTATAAGCTCCTTGCTGCCCTCTTCAAATCCTTCTTTAGTCCTACATTCTTGCTAACGGAGTTCTATGCTGGTTCTTGTGCACAAAAAATGGATGCCGCCACCGCGAAGAGGGAAGTCAGGAGTGCCAGGGAGAACTGCTCTTTGGCTGTCTCCTGAAGGGTTGAGAAAATATGGGGAACTGGCCGCTGGCTGCGTACAAGGAGCAGCATGAGAACTGCATTTTAGATGCCAAGAAGGAAAGAAATGATCATATGATATTTAGTTGTGGAGAAAGTTCCCCGTTTTCGGGCAGGTGCAGCTGCTACTATACGAAGGCAGACGAGGCTTGGGGTCTTCCTTCTTCGTTTATAAGACTTGGGAAAGCAGCACTTCATATTAGAATTGAATCTTGACAAATTCTTTGCTGTTGGGGAAAATTGTTGCTCGAGTTCAAAATGCATCGAAAGACTTCAGTCACTTCACTTCCTGAGACGAGCCCTCGCCTAACAAGATCTCGCATTTGCTCCAGGCAACTTTACCTCGAAGCTTCTATAATCTAGAGGATCCATTCAAGCAATTCTTCACACAGCAAAACGTCATCATCTTTGAGGAGATGATACCACTGGCCAGCATCGAACGTTTCCCAGCCGACATTTAGTCCTTCAGCTTCGTCTTCAGAAAATACCTAGCCCGCTAGTGCAGCGACATCCTGGAAAGAATAAATTGCAGATCAACTTCTTCCAGTATTCGGTCACTTTTGCACGTCACTCAGTCTTTCAGCAGTCCTCAGCAAGGAGACGGGTCTGAACTATTCACCCATCAAGGAAGCACTCTTGAAGGTTCATCAAGCTCCGATTTTGTCAAAGCCTAGTTCGGGTCTCACTTTTCTGGCTTTCAGGACAGCTACATCTGTGTGTCCCCTTGCTGATCTTCATTCAGACACTCATCATGGCTCGACCCGCAAAGCGTTATGAAGAGTTTCCGAAACGGATTTTCGGCCTCAAATGCTCTCAACACCGAGCATTCAAGATGCGCGATGTGCTTGGCTATTACAGCAAACGAGTCGGTAAGTCCACAAAGAAAGAGAGTCTTCTCAAACTCCTTGTCAAACTTGAAGGAGAGGTCAACGACGCAGAACAGGCTGCTATTCATCAATGGCTGGTCGTTGAATCCACCACAAATAAGCAGCTTATAAAGTTGCTCAATACGGCCAAAGGAGTAGCAGCAGATCCAGATGAAGGAGGTGAATGGCTTCAAGCACCACCACCCCAGTTTGAGTGCTCTGTGTGTATGGAATCTCTGGATGCCGAGAACTTCCCACAGCAGAAGATCACCGTACTATGCAACCATGAACCAACAGTTTGTCAAGCTTGTCTGACTCAAAGTCTTGACTCACAGATCCCTGACGTCGCATGGGATCAAGTCCGATGTCCCGAGTGCTCTGAAACGCTGCCATACGATGTGGTCAAGGACTGGGCTTCACCGGAAACTTTTGAGAGGTGCCGAGTCCCAGATTTCACAGCAGAACTTCCGAAATATTTTTTAACTGACATGGTTGACAGATACGATCAGAAATCTCTCCTTGCCGCATTTCGCGACATGCCGAATTTCGCCATGTGCCTTGGCCCAGGCTGCGATTCTGGCCAGATCCACGAGACAGGCGACGATCAACCTATCATGACCTGTACCACATGTCACTTCAAGACTTGCTTCACTCACAAAATGCCATGGCACTCTGGTCAAACTTGTGCTGATTATGATGCTGAGCAAAAGAAGAGAATGGAGCAAGAGGCAGCATCGGAAAAGTGGATCACAGAAACCACCAAGAAATGTCCAAACCCTGAATGCGGCCATGCAATTGAAAAGAATGGTGGTTGCGACCACATGACTTGTAAGTTCTCCCTCTTAGAGTGATGTGCTACATCACTGACTGTTGGAATAGGTCGACAGTGCAATTATGAGTTCTGCTACGTCTGCCTTGCTCCGTACAAAGTCATCATGCGGGAAGGCAACACTACTCATACACCAACTTGCAAGTGGAACACACGAATGATTCGCGATTAGCAAATATCTGCCGCCAGCGGAGTCAAGGAGGGTTGTATTTGAAACGGACACAACGTCCCTTCCTTCGAATCGGTTTCGGCACCAGCCAGCAGCCTCACTTTGACCACTAGTTCTACTGCTACCAATATGTTCGCTTTAGCCATTCATCAATATAATCGCATTAACTATTGGCGATGGTCTTTCTCCTACCTTTAGTGCGTTAATTTTCACTGGGGTTTAGATTTGTGCTGGGTATTCAAGATGGGGGAGAGCACGAAGATGGGACAATCTGGGCTTTGGTTACCTTTTTTAAATTAAAATTAAAAAACGTTCTTGGTGGTTGAAGGTGGTAGAGGGAGGATACTCTGCTTTTATTCTGCACTGAAGCATATCAAATTATGAAAGATCTCTGATAGAAACTGTGAGGTTCTACCCCAGGAAGCCAGCAACTCGAATGACTTTTATTTAGAGAGCAATATCTGGAAGGTCTTCATGGATTTGATTTGGCTCCTTAGCATGACTTTCAATGCCAGGCGAGCCTCTGATCTTCTCCGTTTTTTCAGTGATACCTTTCTCTCTCATTCGACGAGATTAAAGTGTTAAATTTACTTTCACCAACCCCGGGATTTATCTCTATCTTTCATAGAAATCTCGCAAGACGTCAGTTTTCTCAAGAATCTCACTCTTTATCACAAAGATCTCACTCCTAATATTTTTCTCGTGTTCTATTCCTCTATCTAACTACACTCCGTCTCGACTCGACTTTAATTTGCTGACACCGAACTCTTAGAAACTTTTTTGATCGTTATCCTGTCTGGTTTGCAAAAAGGTTGGTCAAAAGCTAGTGCTGCCGAAACTGGCTATGAGATCCTTTAAGGGGAAGGTCTGTCTGGATAAGAAGTGGGCGCTGTATATCATAAATCTCTAAGCGAGATTCTGATTTGGAAGTGATTGTAAACTCTATCAATTTGGAAGGTGTGATCTTATGTCTCGCTAAATTACCCCTTTCCTCCTTTGCCTTCATGACTTCCCGTTTGCTTATCATTCTTGCATTATCTCAATATAGTGCAATTGAGCATCACTCTCTCTTACCTTTAGTTGCCAACTGATGCAATCCAATGATCCGCTGAGATCTTGTGGTCAAAGAAAGTCCTCATATTAGGGACTGTTAGTCCTTCACAAGCACAATGAGCGTCATAGCCTAACCAATTAGTCACCAAATGTCTGATCAAGTGATCCGATTTATATTCACTCCTACACTCCCTTTACCGACTTAAAAGGCATAAGATAAGATAAAACTAGTGTTCAGAGATATAATGTTCCGATTTCGCACAAGTTTGGATTTCGAGAATCTTCTCATGCTTCCCAGATCGGCTATTGACCAGACTTCCAAAGAACATTTGCCTTCAAAAGAAACATCTCTGATCAACTGATTGATTCACTGAATCACCCCGACTTCTAGCTCTTTGTTCTGTCTCCTCGCTTTTCCTACCGAAGCTAGATATTGGATAACAATCAAGGCTGCGCTGATCATGGCTTCGAAGCTAATAAACCGAGACCGATCTGTTACTCCCATCTCAAAGGGACATTGCCTTCCCACTGAGTCTCCTACCGCCTCTAATGGTCCCCCAAATATAAAATCTTCAGTCGATGTTGTCATTATTGGAGGAGGCGCCAGTGGCTTGGCGGTCGCGATACAATTGATCGAGAGAGTTAAGACTGGCAAGACTTTGAGCTCTATCACTCTGATTGAAAAGGGAGACTCTGTTGGCACTGGTCTGGCATATTCAGAGGCATGTTCAAACAGCATCATCAATATGCACTCAGATACGATGGGACTGTGCCCTATCAATGCTCTGCAGTTTTCACACTGGGTCCAAGAGGTTAGCCCAAATCTTGGCACCATTGCATTCCCTTCCCGGGTTCAGTATGGTCAGGTAAGTTGAAAATACTATGTAACTGTATTGCAAACCTTGAGCTAACTCCATCTTCAGTATCTGAAGGCTTTATTAGATAATGTAATCACAGACTCGAAGACTTTAGGAGTTACATTCGATATCATGAGCAGAGAAGCTATTGGCCTCTGTCGAAATGGAGAAGTGCTGGAGATTGATCTTGATGATGGTAATAAGTTGCAGGCTATTGAGGTGGTCCTCGCTTTGGGAAATTTCTGCGCAAACCTGCATACCGAATTCAGGGGCAATCCAGCCTACTTCAGATGTCCTTGGCCTCTCGACAAGCTGAAGGGAGTCAAGCCCAACTCCTCAATATTCATCATGGGTTCGCGACTGACTGCAATCGATGCGGCCAATGCACTTGTTGAACATGGCCACCAAGGAAATATCACGTTCATCTCCCGCAACGGACAACTACCAAAGGTTCAGGGCAAACCATCTATCTTTCCTCGTCAATATAAGATGTACGCTCTCGCGAAGGAAGTTGAGGGATTTCAACAAGGTGCATTAGCAAGAGTAATAAGTCAGGTCAAGGAAGAACTCGTGGAAAACGGAACGACAGATTTCACCGAGCTCAGCAATCCTCGAGATCCTCTGACAACGCTCCGATCTGATATTGCTCGAGCGGAAAATGGTTCGATCCCCTGGCAGTCGGTGATCAGCCCGACAAAGGCTCTTGTTGAGCGGTATTGGAATTGCTTCACCACCGAGGAGAAGAAGCAGTTTCTTACGCAGATGAACAGTACCTGTAGGTTGATATCAGCCCATCCTTTTGAGAACCTCACTCCACCGAAAAAAGTTACCCGATCAACCTCTGTCAACCCAGGGGTATATCTCGTTTGGGAGTGTTGCTAATTCCTTTATCTTCCTAGGGGTTACTTATCGTCATGCTATTCCACTCGAGAACGCAAGAAAGATCCTGGCTTTGTTGGAGAAGGGCAAGCTTAGAGTTATCAAAGGAGACAGAGTCTTGTGGGATGGAGAGGAATTCTTTATCAAGGTTGGAGATCAGGAACACAAGGCACAATTCTTGATCGAAACACTCGGACAGGAGTTTGATGCTACCAAAGTGCAGTCTAAGCTCGTCCAACATATCCTATCTTCAGGCTTGGTCACCCCAAATTCGGCCGGTGGTGGCTTGAAAGTCGATTTCAAGACTTTGAGGGCGACTGAAGGTATCCATGTGATTGGTACCATGACTCGGGGCACCCATTTCTATACCACTGCCATCGACAGAAATGCCGCCCACGCTTCGCGCATCGCCGACAGCATCACTGGTATGTCGTATCGCCGGCCATTGCACGTTGCTCTCTTTGCTGGCAGCGATCTCTTCTCTCAACTCATGCTCAGCAAGCTTGTTCCACAACTTCTATCTCTCAGCCACTTCCCGTTCATCTTCCTGCCGTCGGATAAGACTAATATAAAAACCAAGCGTAAGCCATTACCCCTACAGAGACTCGCATTCTATGAGCGAACACTTCTCCAAGACCATGTCATCCCATTCTTGGGCTCCACTGTCCAGAAAGGAGCAGCTTTCATGACCGTTGAGCAGTTGAAAGCCAAGTACGGCATTCTAGTACAGACAGTCGCCAACATAAATTGTCCCGACTTCATGCAAACAATCAAGGATAGTTACATCGACATTGGCTTCTCCCTCCGCTGCTACCAAAAGTTTGGCTTGGACCTAATTCGCCACTTCGACAAACCTCGCGCACTATTGAACCTTCATCCAGGTATTTTGCCCCAGTACCGAGGCGTCATCACAACGATGCGCGCAATGATGAACGGCGACGAGGAATTTGGCTACAGTCTCCACCACATCGACGAGCACTTCGACGCCGGCGATGTCATCGACATCCGAACCAAAACACTCGATTATTCCAAGAGTATGTTAGCAAACATGGAGCATATCTATGAGACAGGCGTTCAGATGGTTCTCGACGCAGTTGAGAAGTTCGCTCGAGGCGGAGACTTGCATGAAGACAAGATTCCTCAAGATTCAGCCAAGAGCTGCTACTACACCTTCGCCACTGAGCAGGAGTTGGAGAGATGCAGAGAGAAGGGCATTAGTCTCGTTGATGGCGTGCAGAACAAGGAGTTCTTGGTCAAGTGTTTTGCGGGTAAGGGACGGGAAGATGAGTTGAGGAAAGTGATTGATGATGCGACTGAGGCTTGGCTTTTCGGTCAGCATGGAAGGAAGGAAATGGGTCATGGAGTTGTTCCTACTTATCCTAGTTAGTGAGAAGGGGCTGTTGAGATGCGTAGAAAACGCTAATATTCTTGTGCTGGGCGGCGTTTTCAGGGAGCAAATTTGTTTCTTGATGAGCTGGGTTGCATGCTGGATCTCCTCTATACCAATTGAGCATTAGAAAATAAATCATTACAGAAGATAAATGAGTGTGATGCTACTCTGCCTAGAGGAAATTTCTGTTTCAATGGACTTGAAGACGCGGCTTTTGGTTTCTTGGAGGCTCTTGAGACCTCGAGGGCCAGTGTTCCCGTTTCATGATAAGTTCTAGTGCTCATGGATTTCTTAAACATTGAAGTTTAAGCGTTGCAGCCCTGTTATTGTTGAAAGGGGAAAACTTCCTGTTCAAAATTACCGAGCCTCGGCACCCCTTTTACCCCCGAATTTGGATATGGGTCACGTGCTTCCTGCGGAAATTAAATAAAATATTTAGAAGTTGTTAGGATATTTTCTTACAAAACAATACAATAACCCCTTTGCCATCAACGCTCGCGCATTACTTCGTACCTGGCTTCTGTCTCTGCCTTTTTTTACCACGAACCTAAAAGATCCTATAAAGGCAACGAGGATTATTAGAAGCTGTTAAAGCTATGCGGGTTCCACTATACATGATCGGCGCTGGAGATCTCGGGCTTGATCCTTATAGCGTAGAATCGAAGCTATCACAAATGTTAAAACTGGTCACTAAGTGGAAGGCAATCCTCCCCCTTGACGAAGCAGATGTATTTTTGAACAGCGGAGTGTGAATGAGCTGGAGAGGAACAAATTAGCCTCAGGTCAGTATATAATTCTCGGAGCTCAGCGCATTTGTGGTTGAGCCCAGTTCAGTGTTCCTCCGAATCCTCGAATACTACGAGGGCATCCTTTTCCTCACAACAAAACGTGTCCAGGCCTTCGATGCTGCTTTTCACTCACGAATCCACATCAGCATCAACTACCCTAAGCTCTCGGCCACATCTCGACACCACATCTGGTCTAACTTCCTCACTATCTCAGGCTAAAACCACGACTTAACAGAGACCCACCTCGATACACTTGCAGAAATTACTATTAATGGTCGTCAGATCAAGAACATCATCAAGACGGCAAGGCTTATAGCGATGAGAAAGAATGCTCTGCTGAGGATGGAACATATTCAAACTGTCATGAGCGCGATGGAAAATATTTAGAAGTAACACTTTACAGGTGTGTCGTCAAATCTAGTACGTTAATAATCCCCGGAAAATATCATTATTCAAAATACAAATACGCTCAATTCCGCCAGTCACCACACTAACCCCTCGCTGCCTATTCTTACACTTAACTTCTATCTTTTCATATACAATTCTTTCTTGATTTTGTCCGAATCCTGGGAAACCTAATAGGCAAGGCTTCTAATACCCCTTCTTGCGATTTACTATATTGAGCAGTGTCTTCCCTTCTGCCATCCTAGTGAGGTTTTGCTCTACGATTTGAAAACTCCTTTGCACATTTGAGGATCCACGTGCGCTATGTTTGAGATTAGCGCCTGTACAAAAGAGAATTCCATGGCCGTTCTAGACGAGCAGAACTAGTAACAGAAGGTTATTCGTACCTGATATGCGGTGTAACAGCCACATTCTCCAAATCCCACAACTCACTATCTGCTGGCAAAGGCTCTGGATCCGTGACGTCCAACGCCGCACCGCGCAGCCCATCAGCTCCGGCCGTTGCTCCTCTAGTACCGCCACTTTCTGAGTACTTTTTCAGGGATTCAATTAGATCGCCCTGCTCTAGAACCTTCCCTCGCGAAACATTAATAATAAAAGCATTGCTTCTTCCAAGGATTTCAAATTCATCCTTCGCTAGGAGATGTGTCGTTTTTGGTGTCAATGGCACAGAGACGAGGAGCACA
>Ga0302325_10009149_pt1 | contig 21681 bp, 22 predicted proteins | sample Palsa_T0_2_FD_201948 | JGI IMG/M metagenome (GOLD analysis project Ga0302325, IMG submission 201948) | Peat permafrost microbial communities from Stordalen Mire near Abisko, Sweden - Palsa_T0_2 | ecosystem: Environmental > Terrestrial > Soil > Palsa > Peat permafrost | place: Sweden: Abisko...
CCAGGTAAGGTGCAAAATCTTTCCCCTCGCGCCGTCCGGCTCTACCTGGTGCGTCTCGGATGACTTTTGGGCTTCGCTGTTCCCAGCCAGCTCGCCGCCCGCGCCCGGCCTCACTGCCGGTTCGTGTTCCTACGGTCGAAAGTTTGCTACGCGCTTCTTTCAGCTTCACCTTGCGGTTACGCCTTGCGCTTCGCTACGGTTGTCGTCATCAACTCCGTCGAGATCCTTTCATCTCGCTAGATTCTGCCCATGCTGGGCACACTGGGGCAGGCCCTTGGCCTGCGGCGGCCTCCCAGGCCGCCAATGTTTGCGTAAGCGGGCTAAAATAAAACTTACGGAGCCGATATATGGAATTCCTAGCCGGCAGCCTCCTCGAACTCATAACCCAGACATCCACCAACCTGCCCCCCGACGTCCGCGCGGCCATGTCGCTCACCGCGGATTCGGAGACGCCCGGCACACAGTCCGCGCAAGCGCTCGACATTATCCTGTCGAACATCGACATGGCCATCGACGACGAGGGCCCCATTTGCCAGGATACGGGCATGCCCACGTTCGTGGTGCACACGCCGGTTGGTGTGAATCAGCTTGAGATCAAGCGGGCTATCCGCACGGCGATCGCCGAGGCCACCCGGCTTGGCAAACTGCGTCCCAATTCGGTGGATTCGTTGAGCGGCAAAAATAGCGGCGACAACCTGGGCGAGGAGACTCCGGTGATGCACTTCGAGCAGTGGGAGCAGGACGATATCGAAGTGAAGCTGATCCTGAAAGGCGGCGGCTGCGAAAACAAAAACATCCAGTATTCGCTGCCCTGCAACCTCGACCATTTAGGGCGCGCGGACCGCAACCTGGAGGGCGTGCGCAAATGCCTGCTGCACGCGGTCTGGCAGGCGCAAGGCCAGGGCTGCGCACCGGGAGCGCTGGGCGTCTGCATCGGCAGCGATCGCGCGCATGGTTACGAACTGGCCAAGGGTCAGTTGTTCCGCACGCTCGACGATGTGAATCCTAACCCGGTATTGGCGAAGCTGGAAGCGGAGATCATGGAGGAGGCCAACAAGCTGGGTGTGGGGGCCATGGGCTTCGGCGGCAAGGCCTCGTTGATCGGTTGCAAAATAGTCGCCGCCAACCGGCTGCCCGCCAGCTTCTTCGTCTCGGTGGCATACGACTGCTGGGCGTTTCGCCGCCTGGGCGTGCGGCTCGACGCGGCCGGCGGCGCCATCACCCAGTGGTTGTATCGCGATCCCAGCCGTAAAGTGGAGCGCATGGCCAAAGCCGAGGGCTTCCCGCTCAGCGGGCGCGAGGTGGTGCTCACAGCGCCGCTAAGCGAAGCCAGCGTGCGCGCGCTCAAGGTGGGCGACGTGGTGTTGATCAACGGCGAAATGTTCACGGGCCGCGACAATGTGCACGCCTACCTGATGAAGAACCCGCCGCCGGTGGATTTGCATGGCGCGGTGCTGTATCACTGCGGCCCCGTGATGCTGAAGCAAGGCGAGCGCTGGATGGTGAAAGCGGCCGGCCCCACCACCAGCAGCCGCGAAGAACCGTACCAGGCGGATGTGATCCGGCGATACGGCGTGCGCGCGGTCATCGGCAAGGGCGGTATGGGGCCAAAAACACTGGCTGCATTGCAGGAATGCGGCGCGGTGTATTTGAATGCGATCGGCGGCGCCGCCCAGTTTTACGCGCGGACCGTGCAGGAGGTGGCCGGCGTCTACCTGATGGAGTTCGGCATCCCGGAAGCCATGTGGCATTTGAAGGTGAACGGCTTCGCTGCCATCGTCACCATGGACGCCCACGGCGACAGCCTGCACGCCGTAGTGGAGAAGGCTACCGCGGCGGAACTGGCCGCGCTGGAAGCCGTGTAGCAAGCCTGCCCAGCGATGCGTCTGTTACAATAATGCCTTGCGGCCAGGTAGCTCAGTCGGTAGAGCGCAGCCCTGAAAAGGCTGGCGTCGGCGGTTCGATTCCGTCCCTGGCCACCATGTTTTCAGCAGCTTGCAGACCATCCAATCGGCACTTTCCTTCCGTTTCATTCCAAAACTATGGTGCGGGACGACTCGCCTCGTCTGAAAGTGCGGCCTGGATCGCTGGCGGTTGGCTCTCGATTTCCGCCCTGGTTTTTGCCGAAGGACTCCCTGCCACCTATAGCAGGGGGCAAGTTCAGCCCGTGAAGCGTTTCCGCCTGCCGTTTTCATAGACAAAGGTCGCGCGTTCAGGTAGTGTGGATTCCCGGCTACACTGAAAGAGTAGAGGCATCATCTATGACGGTCACATTGAATCTCCCGCCCCAAGTCGAACAAGCGTACCTTGCCGAGGCTCATGCTAAGGGCCTGTCGCTTGAGGATTTGGTGCAGGACGTCCTGCTTGCGAGGCAGCCCTCCCCCACTGCCCATCAATTACTACCTGATGAGTGGGTGCGCGAGTTCAAAGCATGGGTGGAAGGCCACGCCGGGAACACCATCGTCCTGCCGGATGCCGCAATGGAGCGGGAATCGATCTACGGCGACCACGGGCGGTAAATGGCGGCGGCGGCAGCTACGCTCGTCGATACCGACGTCCTGCTGAGACTCTTGCAGCCTCAGCATCCCCAATATTCGACAGCGGCGAAGGCAGTAGCAGAATTGCGACAGCAGAGAGTCGATCTCTGCATCGCTCCGCAAAACCTCGTGGAGTTTTGGGTGGTAGCCACCCGGCCGGTCGCCAATAACGTGCTTGGAATGCTTCCCCTGACGATCGCAGGCGAGTTGCGGGTACTGAATGGTCTTTTTCGTCTATTGGAGGGCAAACCCGGAGTGGCAGGCGCATGGGAAAGGCTTGCCGGCACGTATCTCATTTCGGGCAAGCAAGCGCATGACGCCCATCTGGTTGCCGTCATGCTGGTCTATGGTGTGACCAATATCCTGACGTTCAACCTTGCCGGCTTCCAGCGCTACCCCGACATTACCGTACTCGATGCCGGACAAGTGTAAGGGCAATTTCCGCCCACGACATGAAAAAGGGCGATCTCTCGAAGTTTATCGAGGAAGCCGTCCGCTGGCGCGTGCTTCAGTGCACCATTCAGGACATCAGGGCGCGCAACGCCGATGCCGAACCCGATGAAATCCAGCGCATCGTCGACGAAGCCGTCAGCGAGGTCCGCGCGGAACGCCGCGCCAAAGGGAAGGCTGACAAAGCCTGATGCGCGTGGTCCTCGATACCAACATCATCGTGTCCGCCCCGATCGGCCCGGCGGGCAAGCCCGCCGCTATCATCGACGCCTGGCTGGACGGAAAATTTACGCTCCCGACCTGCGCGGCGCATGTCGACGAGCTGCGGGCCACGCTGCAAAAGCCACGTGTGGCCGGCCGCCCGGCCAATCCACAGGAGGCTCGCCGAGGACATCGATCCGCTGCCGTGCGTGAAGCGCTCTCCCGATCCCACGGACGATTTTCTTCTGGCCCCGTCGGAAGCGGGCAACGCCGATTATCTGGTCACAGGCCACAAGATTTCGCCGCGGTGGCCGCATGACTTCCCCGGAGGACAACGTAGGCCGTGCGCGATCCGGCCGCCCGCGCCGGCGGGGTGCCACTTCCACTGTGCATCACCGCGCCAACCGACTTCTTACTCGCGTCTTTAAGCCGTTTTCCGCGCGTAAAAAAAACCGGGTCCAACGCCGGAGATTATGACACAAAACCAGATCTCCTCGATTTTGTTTTAGTCCGCTCAGGACCAGGGTCTGGGCGAAGGCCCCGGCGATGTTTATTCAATGAACGATTGGCAGCCCTCTTTGCACTCGCTCCGTACCATCACTTGCTAAATTCCGAGCAGGTTGGCATGCAGCTTCACGTAATCATGCTGCCGTGCCCAGAGGTTGAGCGGGATAGTGGCTAGCTCGTCCACGACCGGCACCGCACGGCCATTTTTTGTGAGATCGATGGTCTTGATATAGCAGCGGCAAGTCTCGCAAGCTTCGACGCGTACATGCGGGAACTTATCGGCGGTGTAAACCACCAGCTTATCCACCGTCTCTTCGCCACACGCCGGGCACATGATTCGCCGGATATTCCACTCCGTCGCGCAGAGGGAACAGATCAGGGACCGTTTGGCGCCGTCCCCTTCCGGCCGCAGGACTCCGGCGAGCGGCCGCGCGAAGCAAAAAGGACAGGCGTTGAAGTTTTCCCCGGGACGAATTGGTTCGCCGCGATCAGCCAGGTACTCCGCGTAGGGTTGCAAGAACATGCATGCCAGGAGCTCCGCGGCATGGCCGGCCTCCGGCTGGAATTGCGGCGCCGTGCGCCAGAAGGAGGTGAGGGCGTCCAGCCAATGTGCAGGTTCCCGATTCCGCAGATCGCGGGCGCATTGCGCCAGGGGCTCTGGGGCAGCCGCGGCGATTTGGCCGAGGAAGCCAGGGAACTTCGGCACTAGAAGATGGAGATTCGCACCTACGCCCGCCATGCCGGAGTATAGATCGTTCTGGAGGTGGGCGACGCGGCTGTAAAACCGAAGGACCTCGGCCGCAAACGGCAGATCGGCCGCCAACTCATCCGCGCGCTGGATGCGTTGGTCCCACTTCGATCGGATCATTCTCGCCGGGAGGTGTCTCCGGTGACCCTTTCGTACCAGAGCCGGTGATGCGTCTTCGCCCATTCGGGTGAGACTTCGCCGCGGATGATGGAAGTGAATCCGCCGCGGACCATGGCGGTGCCCATGTAGACGTGGATGATGAACCCGCCAATGGTGATGAGCGCGGCGCCCACGTGTACCGCTACTGCCAAGTACCGCAGCCAACGCAGACTCCACGGAATGGACTCCACGAACCACAATCCGATGCCCGACACCAGCAGCAGAATGGCGCCATAGAAGATCAGCCAGAAATACAGTTTCTGCCCGTAATTAAAGCGGTCGATCGGCGGGAGATTCTGGTCTTCGTTACTGATATAGTACCGAATCGCCTTCTCCCAGTTGCGGTCGGCATTGGTGACGAGCATGTCGCGCCGCCAGACTTTGTACATCCAGAAAACGGAAGCCACGAACACCACACCGAACCAGGGATGCCAGAAGCGTGAGGCGGGCCCGCCGCCCATCACGACCGCCAGCCAAAATAAGTACGGCGACCAGAATGCGAGGCCCGTAACCAGGCAGTAAACGTAAGTGAGGCCGGCGATCCAGTGATTGACACGCTCGCTGAGCGTGTAGCGCAGAATCGTGCGCCGGCGGTGCGCGCTGGGCGCCGGGGGCATGACTTGCGATGCGCTCATGGCCGGTCGTCTCCATGCTTATCCGCTTCCACTTGCTTGGGACCGAAGCGCAAGTAGTGCAGCGTTACCCCGATGACGCCGCCGATCATGGCCAGATTGCCGATCCACTTGAGCGGTCCTTTCCAGAACTTGACCACCCACGGGATGCGCGGATTGCTGGGCAGGCCGCCATAAGCTTCCGGATTTGTCACGTCGTGGAGAACATAGATGACACCAGTGCCGCCGACGCCCGCCGGATCGTAGACTCCCGCCTTATCGAAGTTGGAGTGCTCGCGAAGCTGCCGCGCGCGGGTTTCCGCCAACTCCTTCATGTCGTCTTTCGTTCCGAAGTGCAGACAGCCTGTGGGACAAGACTTAATGCAGGCGGGTTCCAGCCCCTCGTTCACCCGGTCTGAACACAGCGTGCATTTGAACATCTTTTTGGTGTGCTGGTTAAACTTCGGGATATTGAACGGGCAGCCACTCACGCAATAGCCGCAGCCGATACAGTGATCCTGCTGGAAATCGACGATGCCGTTCGTATACTGAACTATGGCGCCATCGGCCGGGCAGGCGGCCAGACAGCCCGGCTCGGCGCAATGCATGCATTGGTCCTTGCGCATCAGCAGCATCATGGAGCCGTCATCGCGCTCGTGCTCGTTGAACTTGATCAGGTTCCAATAATTCCAGGCCGTTTCCGGCATGGTCTGATAGCTGTTTTGAAAGACGGTGTCGCGAAAGCTATAGCCGTTCCATTCGAGGCAGGCGACTTCACAGGCTTTGCAGCCGATACAGGTGGTGGTGTCGACCAGCTTGCAGACCTGCTCCTCGCGCTCGACTCCCGCGCCAGGAGCCGTCCCGGCATGCCCCGAAATCCGGCGCACGTTCAGCGTAGCCTGGCTCATGCCTTTTCCACCTTTACCAGAAAGCCCTTGAATTCCGGAGTGAACGCGTTGGGGTCCACCACGGTGGGCGAGAGCCGGTTGGCCAGCGTGCGCGCGTTTTTGCCTGCGTCCTCCTGAATGCCGCGGAAGCCTTGGTGGATGGGGATGCCGATCTGGTAGACCTTCTTACCGTCGATGATCATGGGCTTGATGCGCTTGGTAACGAAGGCTTTGGCGATGTAGTAACTGCGCGCGCTGGTAATCTTCACCAGTTCACCGCCGCGAATGCCCAGCTCGTCCGCCAGTTCAACGGGCATTTCGATGAAAGGTTCCGGGATGAGCTGGACGTTCACGGGGTTATTCTTCGTCCAGTAATGGTAATGCTCAGTGAGCCGGTAAGTGGTGCAGATGATATTAAAGCCTTCGCCCGGAGTGCCGTACTTATCCGCCGGCGTGCTCAATTTCTTTACTACCGGATTATTCGATTGCGCCGGGTGCAAGACGTTTGGTACTGGACTCTCGAATGGTTCGTAATGCTCGGGGAAGGGTCCGTCGGCGAAGGCGGCCAAGGGGCCGAAGATGCGGCCGACGCCTTCAGGGGTCATGATAAACGGGCCCATGTGGTCTTTCGGCGGAGAATCGGGCTTGAAATCCGGAACATCCACGCCGGTCCAAAGCTGGGTCTTCTCGTTCCACCAGATCTGCTTGCGGGCGGGGTCCCAGGGTTGCCCCGACGGATCACACGACGCCCGGTTGTACAGAACGCGGCGGTTGGCCGGCCAAGACCATGCCCAGTTCGGAAAGACACCCAAGCCGGACGGATCTTCGGTGCCACGGCGGGCCATCTGGGGACCGGCCTCGGTCCAGGATCCGGAATAGATCCAGTTCCCACAGGAAGTGGTGCCGTCGTCCCGTAGCCAGGCAAAGCCGGGCAGTTGCTGGCCGGCCTTGACAACTTGCTGAGTTTTGGGATCGGCGACATCGGCGAGCGCCTTGCCGTTGATTTCTTTGGCTACTTCCCCGAGCGAGGGATGCTGCGGATTGGTGTAAGCCCATGTCAGGTGCATCACCGGATCGGGAAACTTGCCGCCCTCGGCCTTATAAAGTTCGCGCACCTTCAGGAAAATCTGTGCAACAATATCCTGGTCGAGGCGGGATTCCCCTGGCGTCGGCACGGCAATGTTCTTCCATTGCAGCCAACGCGCGGAGTTCGTCATCGAGCCGTCTTTTTCGGCGAAACCGGCGCACGCCAGGCGATAGACAGTGGTTTTGATCTCCTGCATCTCCGCCTTGGTGATTCCGGGCGAGTTCCAGAATTCGCTGGTTTCGTCCGGATAAATCTCGCCCACCACCAGAAAATCGGCCTTCTTCAGCGCCTCGATATTCTTCTGCGAGTCCGGACCGATGGCCACGCCATTCATACCGAAGGCGAACAATCCCTTCACGGAGCCGCGGTACATCTGGTCCCAAAGCTGGGTCCACGAGTAGTTGCGATCCACTTTCGGCATGTAGTCGAACGCGAAATCGTTCTCCTTGGTGGCCGCGTCGCCGTACATGGCTTTCAGGTAAGAGACCGCGAAACGCGGCGTGTTCGACCAGTAGTTGAACGAGTCCCAGCCTGCGGGCTTGGACGCCGTGGGAGTGGTGCGATCCAAATAGGCCTTCAGGCCGATATCGGCGGGTGCGGGTACTTTCAGATAGCCAGGCCAGATGTCGAACACGCCTCCCATATCGGTGGCGCCCTGTATATTGGAGTGGCCGCGGAGCGCGTTCACGCCGCCGCCGGCCCGTCCCACGTTGCCGAGCATCAACTGCAGCATGGCAGCGGTCCGGATGATCTGCGTGCCAAAGGTATGCTGCGTCCAGCCAACGGCATACATAATGGTGGCGACTTTTTTCATGTCGCCGTCTTTGCGGATGGAAGTGTATAAATCCGCGGCCTTCAGAAACTGGTCTTTTGGAATGCCCGTGATGCGCTCGACTATCTCCGGCGTGTAGCGCGAATACTGGGTCTTCAACAACTGGAAGACGCAACGCGGATGCTGCAGCGTCAGGTCGGAATTGACGGTGGGGGGCAGGCCGGGCTTCGCGTTGGCGGCGGAGCCACCCGCGGCCTCGTAATTCCAGGTCGATTTGTCGTAGGTTTGGGTGGCGGCATCGAAGCCCGAGTACAATCCATCGTCAGGCAGCTTGAAACCGTCCTTCACAATGAATGCGGCGTTGGTGTAGTTGACCAGGTAGTCCTTGGCGATGCGATTGTTCTCGATTGCGTAACGGATGACGCCGCCCAGGAACGCGATATCGGCGCCGGCGCGAATTTGCAGGAACAGATCCGAAGTGGCGGCTGTGCGCGTGAAGCGCGGGTCGACCACGATCATCTTCGCATTGCGGGTCCGCTTGGCTTCGATGGCCCACTTGAAGCCGCAGGGATGATTCTCGGCGGGATTGCCGCCCATGATCAACATCATGTCGGTATTCTTGATATCGACATAACCGTTGGTCATCGCACCGCGTCCGAACGTGGGCCCCAAACTGGAGACCGTGGGTCCGTGTCAAACACGAGCCTGGGTTTCGATGTAGCAGACCCCCAGGCTGCGCATGGCTTTGCCGGCGAGATAGTTAAATTCGTTGGTGTCCGTGCAGCCGCCGATCCAGCCGATGCTCTCACAGCGGTTCACGGTGTGGCCCTGCGCGTCTTTTTCGATGAAAGTCGCGTCGCGGGTTTTCTTCACCCAGCGCCCGATTTCATCGATGGCCTGGTCCCAGGGAATGTCTTCCCAACGATCGGAGCCGGGCCGCCGGACCTGCGGCTTCAGCAGGCGCCGCGGGTTCAAGATGTCCTGCTCAAGGGACGCGCCCTTGGGGCAAAGCGTGCCGCGATTGATGGGGTGGTCGGGGTCGCCCTCGACGTGAATGACCTGCGGTGTCACATTCTTGGCTTTATCGCCAATCGTGTAGATAATGACGCCGCAACTCACCGAGCAATAGGGGCAAGTGGAACGGGTTTCCGAAGCACGGGCGATCTTGAGCTGGCTAAGCTGCGCGTACGCAGGCTGCAGGTCGAATCCCAGCCACGAACCCACAGCGCCGCCCAGCGCCGCGACCTTCAGAAAGTCCCTACGGCTGCCATCCATAGTGCCTCCTCTTTGTGGGCCTGCCTCTACCCCACTGGTGCCGACAGTTCGCTATTATAACCCAACTATTTCGGGTTGGGATTATGGCAATAGAGTTAAAGAGCACCGTCCGCAAAAACCTGAGCCTCGGGGCTCATTTTTCCGGCTTCATCAACGGTTGCAGCATGGGCGCAAGCTTCTCTGCATTTTTCTCGATGAACGCGGCGTTTTCCGGTGAAATAAACGCTGGGTATTTCGGGAGCTGGCCTGCTTTCTTCATGCCGGCCATCATGACACCGCCTACCAGCACAGCCGTCATCACCATCATCTCCCGCGGCGCCAAACCCGCATCTTTCACGTGGGCAACCGCACTCGGACAGTTGTTGAATTTCTTTTCGAATGCATCCAGCGTAGGAGTTGCGCTGACATCGTTCTCCTTAAGGCACTGGCTGCTTTTGGCGTCCGCCTGCATCGCCGTCGCTGCGGCCACGTACTTCTGGACTTTGTCCATGGTCAGCCGGTAATCCCGCATCTCTTTGTCGTCGGCGGGCGTGCTGCCTTGAAGCGTCGGGACCGCCATCGGCAAGGTCGCAATCGACGTAATTAGTGCAATGCAGCGAACGGTTGCATTCAGCGTGAACATGATTGGCCATCCTCCGATGGGCTGGCGCGATTATATCACGGCAATTCGTAACGCCGAGGCTTTCAAGCGGGTGATTCGCGGGGCCTTAATGGCGTCTTCTCGGGAGCCGGTTGTGGTTCGGCAATGGTTGTAGCCGCTAGCACCGGTCCGGTCCTTTGGGAAAGCCATTACTTATCCAACGGCTGGTAGCCGGCGGGAATAGCGAAGGCGGAATCGGGGATGGCGCCGGCCGAGAAGTTGCCGGCTTCCATGGTCGTCTCAAATAGCGCGGCGGAGCCGGAACCCGCCCCCATTCTCGCCAGCGCCTGCTGCGCGCCCGCGCCTGCCGGCCCACCCTGCTGGGCCCATCGCCTCCAACCGAGCGCGCGCTTGGGCCATCTGCTGGGTTTGCGCGGCGGAGGGGCCACCCGCGCCGCCTCCCGATTTCATGCGAATTACTTCCATCACCACCACGCCATCCAACTCCGCCATTTGCTGCTGCAGCTTGGCCATGGCTCTCTGCATGCTTGGATTGTTGCCGCCGCCCAGGGCGGCCATCGGAAAGTGAGCCCCGTTTTTCCGGTAAAAGGCGGTCAGTTCCTCCCGGCCCGGCACATCCTGCGACACCCAAAGTTCGATCTCCATCTGCGGCTTCATGCCGGCCTGCCGAGCCTGCGGCATCTCCACATCCATGGTCATGATCACCTGGTTCGCATTGTACCCGTTGATAGTTTTTTTCTGTCCGGTATTTTTGATGTCGGCCTTTACGTCCATGCCTGTTGCGGCGTTTGCCATGTCGCTGAACCTGGTCACCGTGTAGGTCTTGGCGGCGTTATCGATGGAAGTCAGGGTCTGCGCCTCGAAATCCATAATGGTGCTCTTCGTCCCGCGTTCCACCATCATCTTCTGGCCCTTAAAATAGTGCTTGCTGGTTTGGTCGCCGCCCTTCTGCGTCATGGTGTAGCTGAAATCGGCGTGCGCGGTCAGACTAACAGCCAGCATCAGCAGGGGGACGTGTGTGGGTTTCATGGGTAAGGCCTCCTTTGAATCTTACTTCCTTCCATCACAGGCCGAAACAATATAGCATCCCCCGAGTGCGGATATAGATGCGCCCATCGGCAATCGCCGGTGTGGCAAAGCATTCGTCGTCCAGTTCGCCGACCGAGAGAATTTCCTGCTCCGGACCGGCCTTCAGGATGGTGACCACGCCGGAGTTGCCGACGAAGAAGACTTTGCCGTCGGCCGCCACCGGCGAAGCGTAGTACTTATCCACCGCACCTCGTAGACGGCCCTGTTTAAACGGACGTCCGTTTACCGGATCGATCGTCGTGAGAATACCGCCATCGTTGATCAAGTAGATCACCCCTCGATAGAGCAGCGTAGAGGGGAGCTGCGGTACCTTTTGTCGGTACGCCCATCGCAGCGCAGTGGCGGTCGCGTCGCCGGCGCCGCCGGCGTGCAGCGCCAGCAGACCGTTCTCGGCGGCCATCACCGCCTGGAAGGACTTCCATTCGGCGTCGTCCAGCTTTCCGTCGTGATTGATGTCTTCGAACGGAAAAAAAAGGCGCATGGGACCCTCGGGCAGTTCGGATTGCTGCAACGCGCCATCGTGGTTCGTATCGTATTTCGCCAGCGCATCCGCAAACGCAGGAATCTCGATATGTTTGCCCGGATCGTTGAAGGGTGAGTTGAAGCCGTTGATATAAATCGTGTCGCCATCGAGCACCGGCACCGATTTCATCTCCGAAGCAAGGCCGTTCACCCACCAGACGCTCTTGCCCGACGCCAGATCGTAGGCGTCCAGCCGAAATGAACCGGGCGCAATGATCTGAAGACCTGCGTCCTGGACGCCTTTGCCTTCCGGCCGATACACAATCGGCGTGGAATGTCCGCTGAGAGCTTCGGGCCGCGGCGTCTTCCAGGCTTGTTTGCCGTCGGCTTGATAAAATGCGGCGGCGAACGAGTTGTGCTGCTGGTCGCAGATCAACACGACCTTGTCGCCGGCCAGAATCGGCGACACACCCATCCCATACATGTTGTCGAACGGGCCCAACGGGGTGCGCCAGCGTTCCCGGCCGTCGAAGGTATAGGAGAGCAGCCCGTAATCCGGGAAAAAGACGTAAACGTTGTGGCCGTCCGCCGCTGGAGTCGGCGAGGACGGGCTGTTCTGCGTGTCCAGTTTCTCATGACGGTCGCGCGGCGATTCGCGACGCCACAGGATTTTTCCGCTGCCGCGATCCAGCGCAAGCGTGAAGAGCTTGTCCGCTTCGAACGCCGTAAGAAAGATGCGATCGCCGCTGACTACCGGAGAAGAATGGCCGGGCGGCAGCGCACTTTTCCACACCACATGCCGGTCTAGTCCAATGCTATCCGGCAGCGCGGAGGTTTCGGCAACTCCGGTGCCGTTCGGTCCACGGAAGCGCGGCCAGTCCATGGCAGGCGACCGCATGGGAAGGGTAAGGACCGCCAGCAAAAATGTTATCGCCGATCGCAGCATCGCTGCTCTCATCATACTTCCGAAAGGATCGGACGTCCTGGACATGCCCCGCTGCAGCGCCGCTCAGATCGTCAAAAGCGCGCCCCTGCGCATCGAACCAGCAGCTTGGCGATGAGGGCGCCGATCCCTCCTACTGTTAGTCCGAGCAGCGGCCCAATCCAAAGGTGATTCAAAGCGCCCCCGAGCGCATCCCAGTACAGAAAACTGGACAATTCGGCTGCCGTCGGTGCATGATGCGCGGTCCGGGCGAACTCACGGAGGTTCGACGGGTCTTGCATCAACGCGCCATGAAACAGGGTCACCATACTCACGATGGTCACGAACACAATGCCTCCGCTGAGTAGTCCACTCCAGAAACCGACTCGGAGCGCCGCTGAAATGCGGCCGGTCCGATACGCCGCGACAAGTCCACCTATCCCGGTGGCGCCCAACGCGCCCAGCGCGAACCAATTGGCCTTGGAATAGACGCGCGGATGCACGTCGCGCAGATTTCCGAAAACAGACGTGCCGCCCAGATTTCCCAAAAGAATCTCGCTCAGCCACATCCCGCCAATCAGAAAGCCGATGATTGCACTCAGCTTCTTTTCCATGGCTACGATTATAGAAAAACGTCGGATGAATATCCGAGTCACCGCGCCAGCCGCCGGCCCAACCGCAGCGAATTCCCCATCACGGAAAGGCTGGAGAGCACCATCGCTCCCGCCGCCACAATCGGATTCAGCACGCCCGCCACCGCCAGGCTGATGCCCGCCGTATTATAGACGAACGCCCAAAACAGATTCTGCCGGATGGCGCGAATGGTCTGCCGGGCGAGATCCAGCGCCGCCAGAACCGCGTCCGGATCGGACCTCATCAGGATAATGGGCGCGGCTTGCATGGCGATATCGGCGCCCGTGCCCAGTGCCATGCCTGCGTCGGCTTGGGCCAGGCTGGGCGCATCGTTTACGCCGTCGCCGATCATGGCCACCACGCACCCCTCTGCTTGCAGATCGCGGATGGCGGCAATCTTCTGTTCGGGGAGAGCGCCCGCGATGAAATCGTTCGCGCCGATCCGCGCGGCGACCCAGGCAGTGGTGGCCGGTGCGTCGCCCGAAAGCAGCAGCGTGCGCGCCCGGCGAGCGCCAGCTTCGCTCGCGGGTAGAGCCGGCTGACAGCCGGCTGCGGGCATGATTGCCCGCCCTCCAGGCAACGCGGAGTTGCATTCAGTTCAACATCCACCCTTCGATGCCAAACGAATTGTCGCCGGCCGCCAAACTGTATAATGCCGGAGATGGGCGGACAGGCATTGGAGCGCAAAGTGAGGTGCCATTTGAAAAAGGGTTTGACCAGGTTTGTCTTGCTGGTTGTCGCGGAGGTTCTGGTTCCTGCCGGTTCGCGGGCGCAGTGGAAGACGCCCTGGAGCTACGAGGGGGCAACCGGGGCCGAACACTGGGGTGACCTGGATCCGGAGTACGCCGCCTGCAATGCCGGCAAGGAACAGTCTCCGATCGACATTCGAAATGCGGAGCACGTGGATCTCCCCGCCCTGCGATTCGAATACCGAAGCGGGCCGCTGAAGTATCTAATCAACAACGGCTACACGATCCGGGTGAACTACCACGACGCCCCTGGAGGCGGAAACTTTCTGATTGCGGGAGGCCAGCGCTACCAGCTAAAGCAATTCCACTTTCACCGCCCCAGTGAAGAGTATGTTCAGGGCAAGCCATACGATATGGTGGTCCACTTGATGCACGAATCCAGCGATGGAAAGGTTGCCGGAGTCGCTGTTCTGTTGAAGGCGGGCCGCGCGAATGCCACCATTCAGCGGATTTGGGAACATATGCCAAAGACCCGGGGCAAAGAGGAGGAGATTGCCGGTGTCGAGGTTGATCCCGCCGGCTTGCTGCCCAGCGACACCGCTTATTATACGTACGTGGGCTCGCTAACGGCTCCGCCCTGCAGTGAGGGTGTCACGTGGTTTGTGGTGAAGACTCCAGTGGAGATCTCGCCGGAGCAGATTAACGCATTCGCCGAACTGTATCCGCACGATGTCCGGCCTGTTCAGCCGCTCAATGGACGCGTTGTGAAGGAGAGCCGGTAGCGCGACCATCGTCCGCCATCGAATAAAATTGCTCCATGAACGAAACAGATCTGGCCCGGTTATGGGAAGAACACACCAGTCATGAATTCTCAACGCGCGACACGGAGGCGACGCTCGCCACCATGGTGGATGACGCGTACGTCAATCACGTCCCGGTGCTGACGGGTGGCGCCGGCAAAAGCGCCTTGCGCATTTCTATTCCGTGGACTTCATTCCGAGCATGCCTCCCGACACGAAGCTCACACCTATTTCGCGCACCGTCGGCGAGGATCAACTGGTCGATGAAATGATCTTTTCATTCACCCACACCCGCGAAATGCCCTGGATGTTGCCGGGGATTCCGCCTACCGGTCGCTATGTAGAAGTGGCGCTGGTCGCCATTGTGCGCTTTCGCGACGGCAAACTTGCGCATGAACATATCTATTGGGATCAGGCTTCGGTCCTGAAGCAGATTGGCCTGCTGACAGATCCCGGTCTTCCGGTCTTCGGCGCGGAATCCGCCCGAAAGGTGCGCGGAGGCTCGTGATGCGCGGAGCCGCTAGTGAACTTCGTGCGCCAGCCCTTGCCGCCGGGCTGAGTCGAAGAGGGCTTGCAGGGCCTTCTCGATCTCGGCCGAAGCCCGGGTTTGCATCTGGTTGACCACGTCTTGCTCTTTGTTGACGATGGCTTGCTCCCGGTTCACTTTATCCTGCTCGGCGTTCACCGCCCGCTGTTTGCCGTTGACCTCCGATTGGAGCTGGTTCACGCGGGCCTGTTCTCCGCCTTCCCGGTTCACCAGATTTTGTTGGCGGTTGACGTTGTCTTGCGCGCGATTCACGTCATCCTGCTGGCGGTTGACTCTCTCTTGCTGGCGATTCACGAAATCCTGGTGACGATTGACGCCGTCCTGCCGCCGATTGACTTCGCGTTGGGGAGCCATGGCGTCACGCAACTGGTCCAGGGTGCCATCGTCGTTGATGATGTAGTCGCGGCCATCCTGCCGGAACCAGGCGTAGCGGGAGCCGTATTTCGCGCGCCACTCCGCGAAACGCGGCTCGTCGCGGCTATCCCAGGAGCCACTCGAAGAGTCGCCCGAAACGATCAGGTATCGAGTGATCCTGGCGCTGTTGCGGCCGGCCGCCGGCGGAGCCTGTGGCGGGAAAGCCACTGCCGCCGTGCCTAGGAAAATCACCGGCGCACCAAGAAGGAAGTCGTAGCCAGATGCATCCACAGGTTGGACGCCCGTGAAACCGGCCGGTTAGCCTGCCTCTTCAGCTTTTTTCTGCGGCGCCGGACATACCAGATCAGTATCAGAATCAACGTAATTGGCACTACCGCTGCAAGAACGGCTCATACCGCGAGATTATTATAAATGAAACAGTCGTGTCAATTATCGAGGGGCGGGCGCGAGCGGAGTGCGGCGGAGCGCCGCCGTCTCACAAGGAAATAAGCGGCCGTCAACAACCCCAGCCACGGCAATCCGGCAACAATCGTTACGCGCATCCCCTCGACCCACCAGGTGGTCGCGATAATGGCGACGATCGCGAGCATCCCGAGCAATGACGTGTATGGGTACCCGATCATCCGCACAGGCAAGCGGGGGCGCCCCGCGGCCTCCCACCGCGGACGGAAGTAAAGATGCGTGATGAAAATCATCAGCCACACAAACAATCCGCCGAACAAGGAGATCCCGAATAAATAAACATAAGCGCCATCGGGATACAGCAGCGCGACGACCAGTGCGAGCGCCAACCCCGCGGTTGAGACGAACAACGCGGCGACCGGAGTCCCGCGCGACGAAACACTTCCAAACGAAGGGGGAGCATAACCGCCGCGCGCCAGGGAAAACATCATGCGGCTGACCAGATACAGATTGCAGTTCATGCTGGACGCCGCGGCGGTAATCACTACGAAGTTCACCACGTGCGCCGCGGCCGGCACGCCGATCAACTGAAACACTTTCACGAAGGGACTCGCGGTCACGCCCGCGCCGGGTTGAATCTGGTTCCACGGAACGATCCCGATCAGCACGACCATCGCTCCCACATAGAACAGAATCAGACGGCCGACCATCGACCGCATGGCACGCGGCACGGCTGTTCCAGGATCCTTCGCCTCGCCCGCGGTAACCGAGACAACCTCGGTCCCGATGTAGCTGAAAATTACGAATACCATCGCCATCCACACGCCGCGCCAGCCAGCGGGGAGAAATCCACCATGCGCGGTGTAGTTGGACAAGCCTATGGCCGGCGCGCGGCCGAATCCGGCGAGCAGCACCACACCGAAACCGATGAACAGAACGATGGCCGCCACCTTGATCATCGCGAACCAGTATTCGAAGCTGCCGAAGCTCCCCACGCTGCGCGCGTTGACGTACAGCAGAGCCACCGAGAAACCGAGAATCCAGAGCCATTTCGGAATATTCGGGAACCACCACTGGCAGAAGATCGCGATGGCCGTCGCCTCGCCGCCTATCGCAATGCATTGCGCCGCCCAATATGTGTAGCGCACCGTGAAGCCCGCCCATCCGTTTACATAGAGCTCGGCATACACTCCAAAAGAGCCCGCGGTGGGATGCGCGACGGCCATCTCCGATAACGCACTCATAACGAGCAGGGCGATCGCCGCGCCGATCAGATAGCTGATGACCACGCCAGGGCCGGCAATGCGCACCGCGAGCGAACTGCCGAGGAAAAGTCCAGTGCCGATCGCGCCCCCGATGGCGATCATACTGAGTTGGCCGGAGGAGAGCTGGCGCGATAGCTGCTCGCCCTTTTCGATGCCGCCGGGAGCGGCGTTAGCCGGATTCATAGGCCACGCCCGGACTACCCGACGGATAGAACGCGCCCAGCAGCTTGATGGTGGAAGTCCCCGGATTCTCCACGCAATGGCGTACACCTATGGGGAAGTAAATGCTGCTGCCAGCCCCGAATTCACACGATTCGTCGTCGGTGTGTACAATCCCGTGGCCTTCCAGGATGAAAATGCTCTCTTCATATGGGTGGTAGTGAACCGGGGCTTTGCTCGGCGGAATCCATCCCGCGAACTGGGTGATCTGTTTGCAACCGAGGTCCGTGTAGACCAGGTAGCGGAACAGGCGGTCTTGGCCGGCGCGAATGTCTTCGCGAAGGCCTTCATGCACCAGCAACCGTGGCGGGTTGCCGGACCCCGCCGGCAGCGGACCATCGACGATGCGGCGCTGCGGGTCCTCGGGGCAACATGAGCCGACCAGACGAATTGTCTCCGCGCCGGTATTCTCGATGTTGTAGACCGCCCCAGGGGGAACGAAAATCGCAGCCCCGGCGTGGAACGCGTATTCGAATCCATTGACGCGGCATGTACCTTCGCCGCTGACGATGTAGAGCACCTCTTCGGCCCCCGGATTGACAACCGCCGGCGACAATCCCGGGGCGTAGTCGCTCACCGTCTGGGTGATGTGCCGGGCGCCGCTGCGTTGGGAAATGACCGTCCGGGAGGTCCAGTTGCCGCGAGCGGAAACCTCCCCGTCTTGGGCGGAATACATCCGGCAACCGCCGGTAAGGATTTTCAAGAGCGCACCATTAGATCCAGGTTGTCTTCGAGAGCCGTCAAGGCTACGTTGACGTCCTCCAGAGTATTGTATACGTGGAACGCAAAGCGTACTCCGTCGCGACGCGTCGAAACGGCGATTCCGCGCGCGGTGAGTTTAGCGAGCATCGCGCCGGCATCTTCGGCGCGCAGCACCACCAGCGGCCCCACACTGGATGACGGCGTTTTGGAATCGATGCGCAAATCGCGCACTCCCCTCAGGAATGCCCGCGTCAGCCGCTCGATCTGCGCGGCGACATGGTCCATGCCGATGCCCGCCAGCAGATCGATGGCCGGCCGCGCGAGATAAATGTTCGGGATGGAAGGCGAGCCGCCTTCGAAGCGCCGGGCATCCGGCGAAGGATCCAGGCACTTCGTATTAAACGCGAAAACGTCGCGCTGGGCCATCCAACTGGTTATGGTTGGTGTGAGCGTCTCTATTAGCTCGCGCCGCACGTAGAGGAAACCCAGCCCCGGCGGTCCAAGCAGATACTTCAACGTGCCAGTGACGAAGAAGTCGACGTCCAGCGCTTTCACGTCGACCGGGCGAGTCCCGCAATCCTGGTAGCCATCCAGAAAAAGAAGCGCGCCTTGGGCATGGGCGATTTTCGCGATCGCCGCCACATCCGGCCGGAACCCGTTCACGAAGGAGACTTGCGTCAGCGATACGATCCGTGTCCTCTTATCGATGGCGCGTTCAAAGCATTCGGTGGGAACGGTGTCGTTGACGCCGTCCAGAAAGTGGATCTCCGCCCCGCGCGGGCGTTGGGCGAGCCAGATATGCGCCATGGTCGGGAATTCGTACTCGCTCAACACCACCTTGTTTCGTCCATCGCCGCGGCCGTCGAAGTGCAGCGCATTCGCAACCGGATTGATTCCCGCGGAAGCGCTGGTGACGATCGCAACCTCCTCCGGCTGTGCGTTGATGAATTTTGCAAAGGCGCGGCGCAACGCCTCGTAGGCCTCCATCCATTCATCCCAGGGGGCCGCCGAAGTTCGCCAACTTGCTAAGTATTTCTGCATGCCGGCTTCGACGGCGTCGCTCAAAGCGCCCTGAGAGCAGTTATAGAGGTAAGTTTTTTCCCGGAGAATCGGGAAGTGCGACCTCAATTCCAAGATTTGCTCATCGGTCAACATCTTTGCTTCCTATTGCGCCGGGGCCATCCGGCATATAAGTTTGCCTTGCGTATCCGCCGGCTGTCTGCCTATGACAACATACAGGAATAAGCCAGTCGCTCACGGGACTGGTTAGTCTCCGGTAAGTCGCAGAACTGAAACGCTCTGTCGAAGCACACGCGCCTTGCCGTTTTGTACGGCCTATGACTTGGGAATTTTCTTTCCCGGGTCCACAAACGGCATCGGCACCACCACCGCACGCGCCGCGCCGGCCGGCGTCTCCACGTTCAGTTCCGTGCCTAGCGCCGCTTGCGCCACCGGCACCATCACATAGCCGATGTTCTTCTCCAGGCGCGGCGAATAAATGGCCGAAGTCACCTGACCCACCGTCTCGCCGTCTTTGCGCACCGGCCATCGCGTCATATTGAACTCGATCGGGGCACCCTCGATCTCCACACCTGCCAAGCGTCGCTTCACGCCCTGGGCGCGTACGCGCCGCAACGCATCTCTGCCCAAGAACGGCTCTGCTTTATCGAGATCCACCAGGCGGTCGAGGCCCACCTCGTAGGGGTTGGTATCCATCGCGATATCCACACCATGGTTCAAGATGCCGCCTTCGATGCGCCGGATGTCGCTGGGCCCGGTCGGCCGGATGTTAAACGGACGCCCCGCCTCCATGATGCGCTCCCACAAATCCACGCCGCGGCTGCCGTCGCGCAGGTAGATTTCGTAGCCGACCTCGCTGGTCCATCCGGTGCGCGTCACTACCACCGGAATGCCGTCGAGATCGGTTTCGAGAAAGAAGTAGTAGCGCAGCGCCAGCACGCGGTCGCCCAACAAGGCTTGCATCACCTGCTTGGACTTAGGCCCCTGTACCTGCAGCGGCGAAACGTCCGGCTCGCAGATCTTCACGTCCATGCCGGAATTCACCGCCAGGCCCTTGGCGTATAACACCAGGTCGCTATCTGCGCCCGCCAGCCAGAAGTGCTGCTCGCCCAGGCGCAGCAGCACCGGATCGTTGACGATACCGCCATCGTCGGTGGTGATGAGCACATACTTGCCCTGCCCGACCGCGCACTTGCTTAGGTCGCGCGGCGTCAGCAGGCTGGTGAAGCGGAAAGCATCCGGCCCCGTGATTTCGGTTTGCCGCTCCACTGAGACATCCCACAAAGTCACTTCATTCAGGAGGTGCCAATATTCGCTAACCGGATCGTCATAGTAACTGGGCAGGAACATGTGGTTGTAGACGGTGTAAGCACGGCAGCCATAACTGAGCGTGGCTTCGAAAAAGGGCGAACGCCGCAGGCGGGCGCCGCGCTGGATCAGACGCATGTCGAAGGGTTCGGGCATAGTGGGTCAAGCCAGTATACTACGGCGCTTCGTGTGCGCGTCTGGCAGCCGAGCGTGAAGCATAGCACCTTGCCCCTGGAGCAGGCTATGGGACAATGCCTGAGGAGGCTCTAGTTGAGAAATCGGAGGGCTTACGGAACCGTGATCGCTGTGACATCCGTCGCGGCGGGCGTGTTGGCGATGACCGGCCAGAAAGCCGAGCCACCCCAGGCCCCTGCCGGGATACACAAGATCCGGCATGTGATCGTCATCATGCAGGAGAACCGCTCCTTCGATAGCTACTTTGGGACTTTTCCCGGCGCCGATGGAATTCCCATGCGCAATGGAGAACCCGCCGTCTGCGCCAACGATCCCGCCACGGGAAAATGCGTGAAGCCCTATCACGACGCCAACGATCGCAATGGCGGTGGTCCCCATAGCGGGCGCTCCGCGGTAGCCGATGTGGATGGCGGTAAGATGGACGGATTTCTCGCGCAAGCCGAACAGGGTACCCGCGGATGTATGGACCCCGACAACCCGGCATGCGTACATTCCGCAACACCGGATGTGATGGGCTACCACGATGGCGGCGATATACCCAACTACTGGAAATACGCGCAGAGCTTCGTTCTCCAAGACCGTATGTTCGAGCCGAACGCTTCCTGGAGCCTGCCCGAGCACCTGTTTCAGGTCTCGGAGTGGTCCGCGATCTGTACGAAACACGACGACCCCTTCAGTTGCAGGAATGCCCTAGACCTGCCCGGACTGCCGCCCGACTTCAAGTTCGGAGGCTTTCGCGCTCGAAAAGACCCCATTTATGCCTGGACCGACTTGACCTATCTTCTGCATAAGGATCGCATAAGTTGGGGTTACTATGTGCTCGCCGGTACCGAACCGGACTGTGAGGACGACGATCAAGTGGGCTGCCTGCCCGTGCTGCAGAATGCCAAGACCCCTGGCATATGGAATCCTCTGCCTTATTTCGATACGGTCAGGAACGACGGAGAACTCGGCAATATCCAATCGGTGGAAAAATTCCTCGAACAAGCCAAAAAGGGCAGTCTGCCGGCGGTCTCCTGGATTGTGCCCTCCGGTGACGTCAGCGAGCATCCCCCCGGGCTGGTCAGCAAGGGACAAACGTTTGTAACAACATTAATTAATGCCGTAATGTCGGGTCCCAATTGGAAAGACTGTGCGATATTTCTGTCGTGGGATGACTGGGGCGGCTTCTACGACCATGTGGTTCCTGTAACCGTAGACCAAAACGGCTATGGCTTG
>Ga0302325_10009150_pt1 | contig 21681 bp, 16 predicted proteins | sample Palsa_T0_2_FD_201948 | JGI IMG/M metagenome (GOLD analysis project Ga0302325, IMG submission 201948) | Peat permafrost microbial communities from Stordalen Mire near Abisko, Sweden - Palsa_T0_2 | ecosystem: Environmental > Terrestrial > Soil > Palsa > Peat permafrost | place: Sweden: Abisko...
CGCCCTCCTGCTTCAAAAGCTCGAGGAAGGCACGCTTTCCGGACATCGCGGGCAAGACCGTCTCCACAGGTTCGAGGCCGGGAAACCGAGCCGATTCCCGAAAGGGCCGGCACGATAGCGATTTTCGTGGGGCCTCGAAAGCAGGGATGGCGGGCCTCTTCCGCCGTCCATACATGACGGCGTCGTTCTACGGCGCTTCCGGCGTATGAATATGCTCCGGCCGGACGCCGACGCCGATCACCCGTGCGGCGATGCGCTGCAGCACCGGGAACCACTGGCTGAGCTTCACCGCGAAGGGCGGCTTCGGCCGCTGCGTGCCGGCAAGCACCGGGCTGATCACGCGGTTCTGGATGAATATCTGGATCTGCTGCGTCACCCGGGCCGGCCATTCCCGGCGCGCCTGAACCTTGCGCAGGTCATCGGGCGTCACCGCATGGCGGCGGAGCGGCTCATACAGAATATTGGCCGCTGCCACCGCATCCTGAACCGCGAGATTGATGCCGACGCCGCCGACCGGCGACATCGCGTGGGCAGCGTCGCCGATGCACAGCAGACCCGGGCGATACCATTTCTTGAGGCGGTCGACGGCAACGGTCAGCAACTTCACGTCGTCCCAGCTCTTCAGGTCGTTCACGCGGTCGCCGAGCCACGGCGACAGGTCCAGGATGATCCGGCGAAATCCCGCGATCGGCTGTTTCATCAGCGTATCGGCCGAGCCCTTGGAAATCACGTAAGCGCATTGCCAGTAGTCGCCGCGGTCGAGCATGATCAAAAAGCGGCCGGCCTCGATATGCCCGAACGCATCGGCGGGGTCACCGGACTTTCGCGAGATCCGCATCCACAAAACATCCATCGGCGCACCGACGTCTTCCACCGCGAAGCCGGCCCGCTCGCGCAAAGTCGAATGGCGCCCGTCGGCGGCGACCACGAGATCGGCGTGAATCTCGACCTCGGCGCCATCGTGCAGCGCGCGCACGCCGGTCACCCGCTCGCCGTCGAATACGAGGTCGGTGGCCTGGGTGTTCACCATCAAATGGAAGCCGCGATAGCGCCGGCCATGGGCGGCGAGGAAGTTGAGGAAGTCCCATTGCGGCATGAAGGCGATGAACTTGCAGGTGGTCGGCAGCCTGGTGAGATCGGCGAGCCTCACCTGGGAGTCGCCGATCTGGGCGCCGATCCGGTCCACCTTGTGGTGGGGTTGCTGCAGGAACTCCTCGAGCAGGCCCAGTTCGTGCATCAGCTCCAGGGTGGACGGATGGATCGTGTCGCCGCGGAAATCGCGCAGGAAATCGCCGTGCTTTTCCAGCACCACGACATCGACGCCGGCGCGTGCCAGCAGGAAGCCGAGCATCATCCCGGCCGGCCCGCCGCCGGTAACGCAGCACCGTGTGGAGATCGATTGCGCGGCCATGTCCGTCACACCTGATGGCAATGATCTAGCAGAGCGATGCTAACACTTGGTTGCGCGGCCGGTTCCGGAGCATGCGCCGAATCAGAAGATCGGAGCCCGATGTCCAGTATCACTAAACCGACGCGTCTTCATAATTCGAAGATCTTCTTCTTGGTCTTGTGCAGGCATTCGCTCGGGCCCGCCGCCTCGACCAGGTAATTGTCGCAGATCACCGCGAAGATCGCGTCGGTCTCGTAGCCCGGATGCACCGCGAGGTTCATGCCGGCGGCGAGCGACATGGTCTCGTCGGCGCGCACCAGCGGCCGCTCGACGAGGTCGTAGCCCTGGCCGTGGCAATAAAGCCGCAATTCCGCAGGGAAGCCATGGGTACGCATGTAGTCGTCGTGGGCGGCGGCGATGTCGCGGCATAGGGCGCCGGGCTTGATGAGGGAGAGCGTATGGTCTTGCGCCGCCTTCATCGCGGCGAAACCATCCACCAGCTCCTGCGATGCCTTGCCGAACACCATGGTGCGCGCGAGCTCGGTGTAGAAGCCGCCCGGGCCGTTGTTCTCGATCAGGATGGTGAAATGCTCGCCGGGCTTGAGCGTGCGGCCCTGCTGGTAGCGGTCGGCGAAGCCGGAGCGCCGGCCGAGCGGTGCCGAGGTGCCGAGAAACAGGCCCTGCTCGCTCCCGAGCAGGCGGCCTTCATACTGCGCCAGCGCCGTGATCTCGGTGTCGCGCATGCCCGGCTTCACGTTATTGAGGAGACACGCGAAGATTTCGTCCTGCATCGCCGCCGCCTTGCGGACGGCAACGATCTCCTCCGGGCTCTTGATCGCCTTCGCCCAGTCGAGCGCCTCGGTCATGTCGACCAGCGTGGCGTGGGGCGCCATCTCCTGTTCGATGCGGGTGACGAATTTATGCGGCATCGCTCCGCCGCCGGCGATGCCGACTGCGCGGCAATCGCGCCACTTCAGCTCGGCCACGACCAGCTCGGCGTGGTATTCGTCGGTATAAGCGACGGACGTGAAGGCCGGCGTGGTCATGATCTCGCCGACGCCACGATGGACTTCGTCATTGCCGCCGAGCTTGCGCCGTCCCCCGCGCGGGCCCATGTCGACGACGGTCATGAAATCATCGGCGTGGAAGATCACCGTCTTGGGATAGCCGTTGGTGGCGGGGTGGTCGGTCAGCCATTTGGCGTAACCGCCGAGCCAGTCGTTGTTGCTCTGCACCACCAGCGCCGCAACGCCGTGCTCCGCCATCGCCTTGCGCACCGCGGCCCAACGGCGATCAAGCTCGGCATTCGACACCGGATTGAGCAGTCTCTCGTTCATGCCGATCCTCTCGGGGATTCGCGCTCAGACACGATGATACGCGCGATACCAGTCGATGAACCGGGCGATGCCGTCCGAGACCGACGTGTTTGGAGCAAATCCCACCGCTTTCTGCAATGCGTCCACATCGGCGCAGGTGGCGCGCACGTCGCCGGGCTGCATCGGCATCAGCTCCCTGAGCGCGGTCTTGCCGAGGGCCTGCTCGAGCAGGCGCACCACTTCCATCAATTCGACCGGCGTGTGGTTGCCGATATTGTAGATGCGCCACGGCGCCCGGCTGGTGGCGGGATCGGGATCATCGCCCGACCAGGCGACGTTCCCCTGCGGCGGATGCTCGATCAGCTTGACGACGGCGGTGGCGACATCGTCGACATAGGTGAAGTCCCGCTGCATGTCCCCGCGATTGAACAGCTTGATCGGCCGGCCTGCCAGGATGGCGTCGGCGAACAGCCACATCGCCATGTCCGGCCGGCCCCAGGGGCCGTAGACGGTGAAGAAGCGCAGCCCCGTGGCCGGCAGCCCGAACAAATGGGCATAGGCATGCGCCATCAGCTCGTTGGCCTTCTTCGACGCGCCGTAGAGGCTCAGCGGATGATCGACGTTCTGCGACACGCAAAACGGCAGCGCCGTGTTGGCGCCGTAGACCGAGGAGGACGATGCATAGATGAGATGGCGGCTCGCCACGTGCCGGCAGCCTTCCAGCACGTTGAGGAAGCCGGTGATGTTGGAGTCGACATAGTCGTGCGGCGCCGTGAGGGAGTGGCGCACGCCCGCCTGGGCGGCGAGATGCACCACATGGGCGAACCGGCATTCCGAAAACAGCGCCGCCACGCCGTCGCGGTCTTTCAGGTCGAGCTTGCGGAAGGAGAAGCAATCGTAGCGGGCGAGCTCGGCGAGGCGCGCCCGCTTGAGCGCGGGGTCGTAATAGGCATTGAGGTTGTCGATGCCGATCACCGCGCGACCGGCCGCCGCAAGGCGCTGGGCGACGTGGAAACCGATGAATCCGGCGGCGCCGGTGACCAGGATCGGCTCAGCCGCCATCGATCTTACTCTCCACGCACGCCTCCGGCCGAGTTCGCAGTGCCGCCTCGAAGTCCGCGGCCGCCTTGGAGAGGGCTAGGACGTTCCCGACATGAACGTCAAGCCTGTTGCGTCCACCACGATCGATGCTATCGATCAGCCGGAATGCGCCGGGGTGGGATTGCCGGGGGTCGGCAGGCGCCACGTTTCGGCAGGCGCCACTTAGAGAGGGATATGGATCAAGTCAGGCGGCCATCGCGGATGGATGCCCGAACGCGGCCAGCGCCGCGCCTCATCTATGTCGTGACCGAAGACTGGTATTTCCTGTCGCACCGGCTGCCGATGGCGCGCGCCGCCCGCGCCGCCGGCTACGAGGTCCATGTCGCCACCAATGTCGGCGACGACGCCGATGCCATCCGGCGGGAAGGCTTCACGCTCCATCCCGTCCGCTTCGCGCGCGGACGGATGTCGCCATTCCGCAGTTTCGGCACCATCATGGCCTTGCGCAAGGTTTACCGCGCCGTCACCCCCGCGATTGTGCACCATGTCGCGTTGCAGGCGAGCGTGCTCGGGGTCGTGGCCGCGTTCGGACGGGGCGCCGCCAATGTCTATGCCATCACCGGCCTCGGCCATGCCTTCATCGATCCGTCCGGCAAGGCGCGCTTCATGCGCGGCGTGATCCGGCTGCTGCTGCGGTTCGGGCTCAATCGCCGCCGCGCCGTCGGTTTGGTGCAAAACCCCGACGACCGCGACATGCTCGCCGAACTCGGCGTAAAGCCGGACCATGTCGTCATCATTCCCGGGTCCGGTATCGATGCCGACCGCTTTCGCCCGATCCCGGAGCCGGACGGGCCGGTGACCTTCGCCTATGTCGGCCGGATGCTGGACGACAAGGGCGTGCGCAACCTCATCGCCGCGTTCCGGATCGTGCGTGCCGCCGACAAGCAATGCCGGCTGCTGCTCGCCGGCACTCCCGATCCCGCCAATCCCGGCAGCATTCCGCAAATCGAGCTGGCGAACTGGGGGCGCGAACCCGGCGTCACCTGGCTCGGAGAGGTCGCCGACATCGCCGCCCTGTGGCAGCGCGCCCATGTCGCGGTGCTGCCGTCGCGCCGCGAAGGATTGCCGAAGAGCCTGCTCGAGGCGGCCGCATGCGGACGGCCCCTGATCGCGACCGACGTGCCGGGCTGCCGCGAAATCGCGATCGCGGAGAAAACCGGGCTGCTGGTGCCGGTCGACGATCCCGCGGCGCTCGCCGCCGCCATGGAGCGGCTGGCCCGCTCGTCCCAGCAGCGCATCCGTTTCGGCGTCGCCGCAAGGCGGCTGGTCGACGAGCGCTTCGCCGCGGACCTGATCGGGAAGGCGACCGTCGACCTCTATCAGCGCCTGCTCGGGACGTGACGGGTGATCGCGATGGAGCTGCGGGACGTCGCGTTGATCGTGCTGGCCGGCCTCGCCAGCGCCGGGCTGATCGTCCTCATGGGGCCGCTGTTTGTGCGCTATGCGCTGGCGCGGCCGAACGCGCGCTCCTCCCATAAGGCGCCGACGCCGCAAGGCGGAGGGGTCGCGGTGGTGCTCGGCTCCTTCATCGCACTCGCCTCCGTCGCGCTGTTGTTCGGCGGCGCGCAGGGCGCACGCTTCGCCGATCTCATACCGCTCGGCGCGGCGGTTGTGCTGCTGATGGTGGTGGGCGTGGCGGACGACATCTTCTCGCTGGCGGCGCTGCCGCGCCTCGCGCTGCAGGCCATCGCGGTCATCGCCATGGTCGCGACCCTGCCGCCGGAGCTTCGCGCGCTGCCGATGGTGCCGCTCGTGGTCGAACGCGGCGTCGAAGCCGTCGCCGTCCTATGGTTCGTCAATCTCGTCAACTTCATGGACGGCATCGACTGGATCACGGTGGCGGAGGTCGTGCCGATCACCGCCGGCGTGTTCGTCCTCGCGCTGCTGGGCGCGGTGCCGCAGGCCCCGGTCTTGATCGCGCTGGCGCTGCTCGGCGCCATGCTCGGCTTTGCCCCGTTCAACCGGCCGGTGGCGAAGCTTTTTCTCGGCGACGGCGGCAGCCTGCCGATCGGCCTCGTGCTGGCGTGGCTGCTGCTGCAGCTCGCCGGCAACGGCCACCTCGCCGCCGCGCTGCTGCTGCCGCTCTATTACGTCGCCGACGCCACCATCACGCTGCTGCGCCGGATGGCGCGGGGCGAGCGCATCACCCAGGCGCACCGCAGCCATTTCTACCAGGTCGCGACCACCCGGGGCCTTTCGGTGATGGACGTGGTCCGGCGCGTGTTCGCGGCGAATGTCGTGCTGGCCTGGCTGGCGGTGGTGACCGTGCTGTTCGACTCCACCGTCTTCGATGTCATCGCCCTGCTGCTCGGGGCCGCCGAGGTGGCGCTGCTGCTGCGCGCCATGGCGCGGGGGCGGTGATGCGCGTCCTCGTCACCGGCGCCACCGGCTTCGTCGGCCGCGCCGTGGTGACGGCGCTCGCGGCGGATGGAGAAGAGGTCTATGCCGCGGTCCGCACCGGCGGCAGCGACGGACCGCTGCCGCCGTTCCCGCAGGGCATCGGGGTCGCCCGTCACGGCGATCTTGCCGGACCCGTGGATTGGGCGCCACTGCTGGCGGGCATCGATTGGGTCGTCCATCTCGCCGGCATCGCCCATGCCGGCCCCGGCATTGCCGAGGAGCATTACGACCGCGTCAATCATCGCGCGACGGCCGCGCTTGCAAAGGCGGCACGCACCGCCGGCGTCGCGCGCCTCGTCTTCATCTCCTCGATCCGCGCCCAGACCGGGCCCGCCGCGGACCACGTGGTCAGCGAACGCGACGAGCCCCGCCCGACCGACCCCTATGGCCGCTCCAAGCTCGCCGCCGAACGCGCGGTCGCGCGTTCCGGCGTGCCGTTCACGATCCTGCGCCCGGTGCTGGTCTACGGCCCCGGCGTGAAGGGCAATCTGCGCGCCCTGATGCGGCTCGCGGCACTGCCGGTGCCGCTGCCGTTCGGAGCGCTCACGGCCCGCCGCTCCCTGGTGAGCCTCGCCAACCTCGCCGCCGCCATCGCCTTCGTGCTGCGCCACGATGCCTGTGCGGGGCAGACCTACTTGGTCTCGGACCCGGAACCGCTGACGCTCGCCGAGATCGTCACGGCGCTGCGCCACGGTATCGGCAGGAAGCCCGGCCTCGTCGCGGTGCCACCGGTGCTGGTTCGGTTGGGACTCGAGGTGCTCGGCCGCGGCGGGAGTTGGGAGCAGATCAATGGGGTGCTGGTGGCGGAGCCGGGAAAGCTTTTGGCGGCGGGATGGCGCGCGAAGGCGGACACCAAGGGCGAATTAGCGGGGATGATGCGAAGCCGGACGGCGGGCCGATGAGTTGCTACATCGACCCAGCGGTTGCTCCTGGATTTCGCGCTGGTGGGCGGCAAGGCCGTCTGCGGCGCCGGCCCGTTCGCCACGCTGGAAGGGAAACTGTGACGCGGATTTCCCATAGTCACCCGCAATTCCCTGTCATCGCCCGGCTCGACCGGACGATCCAGTAAGCACCGACCGCGAGTACTGGATTGCCCGGTCGAGCCGGGCAATGACACCAATAGGGTCAGCCTAATCGTAAAATGCTGTAGCGCTCATTCCAGCTTCACATCGGCCAACCTGCCGACATCGCCCCACATCTTTGTCTCGACCGCGATGGTGCGGGCGAAATCCGCGGCGCTGCCGCCGACGGTGGGTGTCGCCATCGCCTTGAACTTCTCCTTGACGTCGGGGAGCTGCATCATCTTGCGGAACTCGGCTTCGAGCTTGCGCACGATGGTGGGCGGCGTGCCGGCCGGGACGAATATGCCGCTCCACAGCCCGACGTCGATGCCGTCGACGCCGGCCTCCGCCATGGTCGGTACGTCCGGCAGGTCGTCGAGGCGTTTCGCCGAGGTGACGGCGAGGGCGCGTACCTGGCCGCCCTTGACCAGCGGGGTGGTCGGCGGCGGGTCGGCGATGGTGAGCAGGGATTGCCGGCCGATGACGCTCACCAGCGATTCGTTGCTGCTCTTGTAGGGGATCGCCGTCGCCGGCGCGCCGGTCTTGAGCTTGAACAGCTCGGTCGCCAGCGTGAAGGCGGACGACGACGTGGCGTAGTTCGACTTGTCCGGATTGGCCTTCATCCACGCCACCAGCTCCTGCACGTTCCTGGCGGGATGGGACGGATAGACCGCGAGGATCAGCGGGAAACTCGCGATCATCGAGACCGGCGCGAAGGCCTTGAGCGTGTCATAAGGCGGCCGCACCGAGATGGCCGGGATGATGCTCATGGCCCCGCTGGCGCCGACCAGGAGGGTATAGCCGTCGGGCGCTGCCGCCGCCACCGACTCGGCAGCGAGCCGTCCGCCCGCGCCCACCTTGTTCTCGACGATCACCGACTGGCCGAGGCTGTCCTGCAGCTTCTGCCCGATGATCCGCGCGATGATGTCGTTGCCGCCGCCGGCGCCGAAGCCGACCACGATCTTGATGGTGCGGTTCGGGTAGGAGGCGGCCGGATCGTTCTGGGCCAGTGCCGCGGGGCCGAGGCCCATGCACATGGCCGCCGCCAGCGCGACGGTCCGTGCCGTCACCTGCAATCGTCGCATCGGCTTCCTCCCCTGTCGTTTCATTCGGCCGGCACGCCGGCCGTGTGCCGGCCGGATTTGATCCGCCGGGTCGCGCCCCACAGCCTGCGGTGCAGGCGGTCGAGCTGCAGATAGATCACAGGCGTCGTATAGAGCGTCAGGATCTGCGAGACCACAAGCCCGCCGATGATGGTCATGCCGAGCGGCCGGCGCAACTCGGCGCCTGTTCCGCTGGCGACCAGGAGCGGGAGCGCGCCCAGCAGCGCCGACATGGTGGTCATCAGGATCGGGCGAAACCGGTGCAGGCAGGCCTGGTGGACCGCCTCGTCCGGCGACAGGCCGCGGCGCTCCCCCTCGATGGCGAAATCGACCAGCATGATGCCGTTCTTCTTGACGATGCCGATCAGCAGAATGATGCCGATGAAGGCGATGATCGACAGCTCGGCGCCGAAGGCGGCGAGCGCGAGCAGCGCGCCGAGACCCGCCGAGGGTAGGGTCGAGATGATGGTGAGCGGGTGGGCGAGGCTCTCATAGAGCACGCCCAGCACGATATAGATCCCGATCAGGGCCGCGAAGATCAGGATCTCCTCCGAGGCCGCGCTCTCCTCGAACACCCGCATGTCGCCTGCGAACTCGGTGCGCAGCGTGTCCGGCAGATGCATCTCCGCGACCGCCTGCAGCACCGCATCGGCGGCGGTCTGCAGCGCCGTGTCCGCCGTGAGATTGTAGGTGATGGTCACCGCGGGATATTGGCCCTGGTGGTTGACGGCGAGCGGCGTGTTGGATTTCGTCAGCCGCGCCACCGCCGAAAGCGGCACCTGCGTCCCCGCTTGGGTCCCGCCGGCCGCGGCGACGAAGACCTGGCTGAGATCGGAGGGATCGCGCTGATGCTGCTGATCCACCTCCATGATGACGCGATACTGGTTGCGCTGGGTGAAGATGGTCGAGATCTGGCGCTGGGAAAAGGAATTGTTCAGCGCGTTGTCGATGTCCTGGACCTGGACGCCGAGCCGCGACGCGGCGGTGCGGTCGATCACCACATTGGCCTGCAATCCGCCCTGCTCGCGGTCGCTGGTGACATCGATGATGCCGGGGATGCGCCTGATGCGCGCCTGCACCCGGGGCACCCAGGTGCCAAGCTCCTCGGCGTCGGCATCGATCAGCGTGAACTGGTATTGCGAACGGCTCTGCCGGCCGCCGACATTGGGCAATTGCTGCGCCGGCCACATGTAGACGCGCACGCCGGCAAGGGGGTCGAGTTTCTCGCGCATGCGCTCGACGACGGCGAGGGTGGAAAGGCCGTCGCGCTCGGCCCGCGGCTTGAGCGAGATGAACAGGCGGCCGTTATTGACCGCACCGCTCCAGGACGTGCCGCCGACCGAGGAGCCTACGCCGGCGACCGCCGGGTCCGACAGCACGACCTCGGTGGCGCGCTGCTGCAGCTCGATCATCGCGCGGAACGAGATGTCGGTCGAGGCGACCACTGCGCCGCCGACGAAACCCGAATCGTCCTGGGGAAAGAACCCCTTCGGCGTGTTGATGTAGAGGTTGACGGTGAGCGCGATGGTGGCTGCCAGCGTCACCAGCGTGAGCACGCGATGGCGCAGGACCACGGCGAGGCTGCGGCTGTAGCCGCGCGTCATCCGCGCCAGCACGCCTTCCACCAGCCGGTCGAACCAGGTGGCATCGGCGCTCGGCGCCGCGCGGATGTAATGGGCGCAGATCATCGGAGTGACCGACAGCGAGACCAGCGTCGAGATCGCGATCGCGAACACCAGGGTCACCGAGAATTCGCGGAACAGCCGTCCGGCGAGCCCGCCCATGAACAGCAGCGGAATGAACGCCGCGATCAGCGAAATACTGATGGAGATCACCGTGAAGCCGATCTGCCGCGCGCCTTCGACCGCGGCGCGGAGGGGCGTCGCCCCCTTCTCCAGGTTGCGGAAGGCGTTCTCGATCATGACGATCGCGTCGTCGACCACGAAGCCGACCGACACCGCGAGCGCCATCAGCGACAGATTGTCGATCGAGTATCCCGCCAGCCACATCGCGGCGCAGGTCCCGGCGAGCGACAGCGGCACGGTGATGCCGACCGCGATGGTCGGGGTCAGGCGGCGCAGGAAGACGAACACCACGAGCATCACCAGCAGCACCGTGGCGCCCAAGGTGAGCTGCATGTCGTGCACGCTGGCGCGGATCATCAGGGTGCGGTCCGACAGCACGGAGAAATGCACGTCGGGCGGCGCCCACCGCTTGAGCTCGGGCAGCAGGGCCATGATGTGGTCGACCGTCTCGATGACGTTTGCTCCGGCCTGCTTGGTAATTTGAATAAGCACGGCCGGCTGGCGGTTGAACCATGCCGCCGAGCGGCTGTTGCGCGTCGACTGCTCGATGGTCGCGATCGATCCCAGCAGAGTCACCGCACCGTTCGCGGATTTGACGACGATGGCGCGGTATTCGCTGGGATCGCGCATCTGGGTGTTGCTGCCGATGGTCCAGGCGAGGCCGTCGCTGTCGAACACGCCGAGCGGCCCGGTGGCATTGGCGTTGACGATCGCGAGGCGGACGTCCTCCAGGTTGATCCCCATCGAGGCGATCGCCACCGGATTGACCCGGATCCGGACCGCCGGCTGCTCGGCGCCGCTGACCGTGACTTCAGCGACGCCGGCAACCTGGGAGATGCGCTGGGCGAGGACGGTGTCGGCGATGTCGTAGATCGCGCTCGGCGGCCGGGTGTCCGAGGTGAGCGCGAGAATGAGGATCGCCCAGGCATTGGGGTTGGCCTTGCGGAAAGTCGGCAGGTTGGGCAGATCCCCGGGGAGATCGGCGACCGCGGCATTGAGCGCGGCCTGCACGTCGCGGGCGGCACTGTCGATCTTGCGCCCGATGTCGAACTGAATCGAGATCGAGGTGGCGCCGAGCGAACTGGTCGAGGTCAGCTCGATGACCCCAGGGATTTCGCCGAGCCGGCGTTCCAGCGGCGCCGCCACCGTCGCGGCCATGGTGGAGGGGTCGGCGCCGGGCCGGTTCGCCGACACGTGGATGGTCGGAAACTCGATGCTGGGCAGCGCCGCCACCGGCAGGAAATTGTAGGCGACGGCGCCGACCAGGAACACGCCGATGGACATGAGCGTGGTCGCGATCGGACGCTGGATGAAGGGCAGCGAGAAATTCATCGCCTACTCCGCAGCGTCCCGGAGGTAGTTCGGCACGGCCGCCGTAGCCGGCCGCACCGGCGCGCCGCCGAGGCGCGTGCGCACGCGCTCCATGGCGAGGTAGATGACGGGCGTGGTGTAGAGCGTGAGGAGCTGGCTCAGCAGCAGCCCGCCGATGATGGTGATGCCGAGCGGAAAGCGCAGCTCCGAGCCGGTCCCGGTTTCGACGGCGAGCGGGAGCGCCCCCAACAGCGCGGCGAGCGTCGTCATCATGATCGGGCGGAACCGCAGCAGGCAGGCCTCGACGATGGCATCGCGCGGGGACATGCCGTCGCTGCGCTCCGCGTCGAGCGCGAAGTCGATCATCATGATGGCGTTCTTCTTGACGATGCCCATCAGCAGCACGACGCCGATCAGGGCCACGATCGAGAGGTCCTGGCCGAACCACATCAGCGCCAGCAGCGCGCCGACGCCGGCGGAGGGCAGGGTGGACAGGATGGTGAGGGGGTGCACGAAGCTCTCATAGAGCATGCCGAGCACGATATAGATCGTCACCGCCGCGGCGAGGATCAGCCACGGCTCCCCGGCGAGCGACCGCGCGAACTCGGCGGCGTCGCCGGAATAGCTGCCGATCACCGTGGTGGGCATGCCGATGCCGGCTCCCGCAGTTGAGATGGCGGCGACCGCGTCGCCGAGCGAGGCTCCCGGCGCCAGGTTGAAGCTCAGCGTGACCGCCGGGAACTGCTCCTCGTGCATGATGGCGAGCGGAGCGGTGGTGCGCTCCAGCGTCGCGACCGCGCTCAGCGGCACCAGATTGGTGGACGCCGTCGGCAGGATCGGCAGGTTCGAGGTGGCGCTCGACAGCGTGGGCTGCGCGGTGACCGCTCCCGCCGGCAGATAGAGCTTGGAGAGCGTCGAGGGGTCGCGCTGATATTCCGGCAGCGCCTCCAGGATCACCCGGTACTGGTTGGCCTGGCCGAAGATGGTCGAGATCTGGCGCTGGCCGAAGGCGTCGTCGAGGGTGTCGCTGATCGCCTGCATGGAGATGCCGAGCCGGCCCGCCTTCTCGCGGTCGACCTTGATGTCGGCGCGCAATCCGCCGTCCTGGGCTTCGGACGCGACATCGCGCAGCAGCGGATTGGCGCGCAGGCGCTCCACCAGGCGGTTCGACCAGGTCGCGACCTCCGCCGCATCGGTCCCGGTCAGGCTGTATTGAAACAGCGCGCGGGAGGCGCGGGTGCCGATTTGGATGTCCTGCACCGGCTGGAAATAGACCACCATCCCGGGAACCGCGGCGACCGCCCGCTTGAGCCGGTCGACGACGGCGGTGACGAAGCTCGCGCGGGCATCGCGCGGCTTGAGCGTGATCGCGAGGCGTCCCGCATTCGCGGTCCGATTCATGGGGGTGACGCCGACCACGGAGACGACGCCGGTGACGTCGGGATCGGCCCGCACCGCCGTGACGATCTTCTGCTGCAGGCGCTGCATCTCGACGAACGACACTTCCGGGCCGGCCTCGGTCACCGCGGTGATGAGCCCGGTGTCCTGGATCGGCAGGAATCCCTTCGGGATGATCACATAGAGCCAAACGGTCGCGACCAGGGTCGCGAGGGTGACGGCGAGCGTCGCCCGCTCATGGCGCAGCACCCATTCGAGGCTGCGGTGATAGGCAGAGACGGCGCGGTCGATGATGCCGTTGAGCAGCCGCGTCACAGCATTGTCGCGCAATTCGCCGTCATGGCGGAGCAGGCGGCTGCACATCATCGGCGTCAGGGTCAGCGATACGATCGCCGAGGTGATGACGGCGACCGTCAGGGTCAGCGCGAATTCGCGGAACATGCGGCCGACGATGCCGCCCATGAACAAGAGCGGGATGAACACCGCCACCAGCGAGACCGTCAGCGAGATCACGGTGAAGCCGATCTCCTTGGCGCCGCTCAGCGCCGCGTCGAGCGGCTCCTCGCCCTCCTCCATGTGGCGGACGATGTTCTCGATCATGACGATGGCGTCGTCGACCACGAAGCCGGTGCCGATGGTCAGTGCCATCAGGGACAGGTTGTCGAGGCTGAAGCCGAGAAACCACATCACGCCGAAGGTGGCGATCAGGGAGAGCGGCAGCGCCACCCCCGCGATGATGGTGGCGCGCACCGTGCGCAGGAACAGGAACACCACCATCACCACCAGGAATACGCTGAGCAGCAGGGTGAACTGCACGTCGTGCACCGAGGCGCGAATGGTGGCGGTGCGGTCCTGCACCACCGTCAGCGAGATTCCCTTCGGCATCGCGCGCTGCAGGTGCGGCAGCTCCAGGGCGATCCGGCGCACGGTCTCGATGACGTTGGCGCCGGGCTGGCGCTGGACGTCGATGATGACCGCCGGCGCGTCCTGGTAGCGGCCGCCGACCTTGTCGTTCTCCAGCCCGTCCATGACGTTGGCGACGTCGCTGAGGATGACGGGCGCGCCGTTGCGATAGGCCACGATCAGCGAGCGGTAGGTCGCGGCATTGGTGACCTGATCGTTGGAGGCGATGGTGTAGGATTGCTGGGCGCCGTCGAGGGAGCCTTTGGGCCCCGCCACATTGGCCGAGACGATGGCGGTGCGGAGATCTTCGAGCGCGATGCCGTAGGACGCCATGCGGCCGAGGTCGGCCTGGATGCGGATCGCGGGCTTGAGGCCGCCTTGCACCGAGACATGGCCGACGCCGGTGACCTCGCTCAGGCGCTGGGCGATCATGGTGTCGGCGAGATCGCTCATCTGCCGCACCGGGATGGTCGGCGACGTCAAGGCCAGCGTCATCACCGGCGCATCGGCCGGGTTCACTTTGGAATAGACCGGCGGATAGGGAAGGTTGCGCGGCAGGGTCGAGCCCGCGGCGTTGATCGCGGACTGGAGGTCCTGGGCGGCGCCGTCGATGTCGCGGTTGAGGTCGAATTGCAGGGTGATCTGGCTGATCCCGTAGGAGCTCGACGAGGTCATGGTCGACAGCGCGGGGATCTGGCCGAACTGCCGTTCGAGCGGCGCGGCGACCAGCGCGGCGATGGTCTCGGCGTTGGCGCCGGGGAGCTGGGTGGTGACCTGGATGGTGGGGAAGTCGACCTGGGGCAGCGAGGCCACCGGCAGCAGCGAATAGCCGAGAATTCCCCCCAGCATCACCGCGACACCCAGGAGGGATGTCGCGATCGGCCGCGCAATGAAGGGCGCCGAGACGTTCATGGCGAGGCGGTCGGCGAACGGGTTTCCGAGCGGCGCTGCGGGCCGCGCGGCGTCTCGCCGGTGGTGGCGGCCGGCGCCGCGGCGCGCGGGGCTTCCATCGCGGGAGCGGCGGGAGATGACGGCTTGTTGGCGTCGGCGGCGTCATCCTTGCGCGGCTTCCCCTGCGCCTGCGCGGTCTCGGGGGCGGGCGGTTTCCGGTCGGTTTGAGCGGTCGGCGCGGCAGGCGCGGCAGGGGTGGGACCCCTGCGGCGGCGCTCGCTGCCGGCGGGCTGCTCCAGCTTTTCAGGGGTGCCGATGGCGATGCGGGTGCCGTCGTTGAGCTGGGCGAATCCGGTCGTCACCACGCGCTCGCCTGCCGCGGCGCCCGAAACCAGCACCGCCTCGGCATCGTCCTGCTGGGACACCGTGACCGGCCGCACCGAAACCGTGCCGTCGTCATTGGCGATGTAGGCGAAGGTCCCGTTCGGACCGCGCTGGACGGCGGCGGTCGGAACCACGGTCGCGTCCTTGAGCGTGTCGACCAGCAGCTTCACATTGACGAACTGGCCGGGCCAGAGCTGCAGGCTCTCATTGGGGAATTCCGCCTTGAGCTTCACCGTGCCGGTGGTCTGGTCGACCAAATTGTCGACCACCACGAGCTTGCCGCGATCGACCACGCTGCGGTTGTCGTCGCCGAGCGCCAGCGCGCTCAGCGGGCCGTGCGCGAACGCCCGGTTGACCTCGGCGAGCTCCTGCTGGGGCAGGGTGAAGATCACCGCGATCGGCCTGATCTGGGTGATGACCACGATCCCCGTGGTATCGGCCGCATGGACGATATTGCCGGCATCGACCAGCCGCAGCCCGGTGCGGCCGGCGATCGGCGCGATGATGCGGGTATAGGAAAGGACCGCCTTGGCGTTTTCAATGGCGCCCTGGTCGGCCTCCACCTGCGCCACGAGCTGGGCCACCAGCGCCTTCTGGGTGTCGTATTGCTGGCGGGTCGCCGAATTGGTCGCGGTCAACATTGCATAGCGTTCGAGATCGATGCGGGCATTGCCGAGCCGGGCCTCGTCCATCGCCTTCTTGGCGACCGCCTGGTCGAGCTGGGCGCGGTAGATGGTGGGATCGATGTCGGCCAGGACGAAATCCTGGTCGACGTCCTGGCCTTCCTTGAAATTCACGCTCATCAGCTTGCCGTCGATCTGGGCGCGGACGGTCACGGTGTTGAGCGCGCGGCTGGTGCCGACGCCGTCGAAATAGACGGGAACGTCGTCCTTCTTTACCGCCGCGACCAGCACCGGCACGGGCAGGTCGGCACGCTGTCCCCCGCGTCCGCCCTGCGCTCCGGTCGAACCTTGTGGCTGCAGGGCCTGCGGCAGGTATTGCGGGGCATAGAGATAAAGCGCGCCGACGGCCACCGCGAGGATCGCGAGGAGCCCGGTGAAGCGGCGCTTCCATCGCGGCCTGCGCGGGGCGGGCGCGGTAACGAGCGCTGGGTCGATGCGGTCAATCTTCACGCCCGGCTCATCTCCTTGTCGGGGCGGCTTGCCGCATCCCGCGCTCCCCAGCTTTCACCGGCACGCAGCGTCTCCCCGGGGGGCGAGACCGCGAGCGCATATGCGGAGCCTGTCGGCGACCGGATCGATACCCTAGCCCATAAATGGGCCGCACGCACAGGGTTTGGGCGCCCCGCCCCTGCGGTCCACAGCGCCGGATTATGCCGGAGGGGCGCCAAATGGAGGCCGAAGGTATGGATTTCAGGGCAAAGGTGGTCTTTTACCACCGATGGGGAGCGGCACGTCGAAGATCGCAGGGCCGCCGCTGCGTTCGAGATAGCGGCCGAACCGGAACTTGAGCTCGGGGCCGTCGAGCGGCGGCGAACGGGCGCGGCGGCCGAGCGGCTCGACGTGGAGGACGCTGAAGATGTAGCCGGGCACGGTCACGATTTCGTCGAGCGCCTGGGCGAGGCCTTCCAGCGTCGCGAATTCATGGACCCGCTCGATGCCGGCCGCGCGTGCCATGGCGGCATAATCGACGAATTCCGGGAACGGCATCGGCAGCTCGTTGGTGGAGCCGTAGCATCCGTTCGCCACCACGAAATGCTTGAGGTTGGGAAGCGCCAGCTGCCGCTCCACCATCAGCATTCCCGGGTTCATGCAGAACGCGCCGTCGCCGCTCAGCGCCACCACGGTCCGTTGCGCCGATCCCAGCGCGATGCCGGCCGCGAACAGCGAGGCGAGGCTCATGGAGGCTTCGAGATAGAACACGCGCTCGGTCTCGCCGGTGATCTCCCACCACAGCTCCGAGCAGTTGCCGGCCGAAGTCACGATGACCTCGTCGCGCAGGCGATCGGCGAGAAACCGGAAGCAGTGCTCGAAATTCATGTCACGCCTCGCCGCGCAGCATCTCGCGGGTGAACCCGATCACCACCGGCCGCGACATGACGCGGCTGTGCCGGTAGGCGGTGGCGAGCCGGCCGATGTCGGCGCCGCGCTCGATCGCGACGAAGGGGATGTCGATCGCCCGCATGACCGGTTCGAGATAGAGGCCGTTGGACTGATGGAACTTGGCGGGGTCGCCGGGACGCCCGCGCAAGGTGATGCCGATCAGCAGCGGGATCTGATAGGTGTAGTTGATCTTGGTGATGGCGTAGATGCAGGTGAGAAATCCCGAGGCGCCCATCAAGGCGAGCGCGCCGATGCCGCTGAAGAATGCGCCGGAGCACAGGCCGATCGCGGACTCCTCGCGATTGACGGCGACGTGGCGGAAACGCGAATCCTTTGCAAAGCGGGTGATCAGCGGCGTGATCCAGCCGTCCGGCAGGCTCGCCACCAACGATATGCCGCATCCGGCGGCCGCCTCGACGATGCTCGCGGCGACCGGATTCTCCGCCTCCATGCTTTGTTCCCTCTGGGAAGATGTCGCGGGCGATCGCATTGGGGCGAGCGGCCGGCGGCCGATTGCGCCGCGCAGCTTGCGGATTGCACAATAGTCGAAACGGGTGTTTCGTCCAGCCGCGCAAAGGAGCTCTCGAAGTGGCGGAAGCAGTCGATTTCACTGCGGGGGGATATCGATTCATCCCCGGCGGATTCCAGTTTTCCGGCGGCGTCGCGGCCGCCGCGGGCTATGAAATCAAGCGCTTCCGCTTCCGTTCGCCGGTGCCGCTGATGGACGGATTTGCCCGCATCGAGAAGACCATCATGGGCGCCGGCCGCCCGCTGACGGCGTTCTGCGCCTGCGAACTGCGCTCGCCGGGGCAGTTCACCGAGCAGGGCTTCCGCGCCTTCAACGAATCCTACGCGGTCACGCTGCGCAAATGGGGCGTGTTCGACGGCAAGGTCAACCCGGTCGCGCGCAGCAATGTGTGCCCGGAGATCGACCCGCCGGCGGAACCGGGCTTTCATGCGTTTTCGTTCACTGTGCCCACCGCCGCCGCGGCGCCGAGCTTCGTGATCTCCGGAGCTGCCGAGGCGCGGGAAGGCGACGCGAGCTACCGCGAGCGCATTGTGCGCTTCGGCGAGACCGGCGATGACGCCATGCGCGAGAAGGTGCGTTTCGTGATGGACCAGATTGCCGCGCGGCTGGCGCGGTTCGGCACCGGTTGGCGCGACGCCAGCGCGGCCCAGGTCTATACGATCCGCAACATCCATCCCTTCATGGTGGACGAGATCGTCCGCCGCGGCGCCGCGCGCGCCGGCCTGACCTGGCACTACGCCCGCCCGCCGGTGCGCGATCTCGAATTCGAGGTCGACTGCCGCAGCGTACGGGTGGAGGAGGTCATTTAGAGCGCTTTAAGGCGTTTTTCGTTTGGGTCGACTCACAACTCGCTGTCATCGCCGGCTCGACCGGGCGATCCAGTAAACACCGGCCGTGAGTACGGGATTGCCCGGTCGATCCGGGCAATGAGGATCATGCTCTGGGCATGATCAACGATCGTGTTCGCAGGCATCCCGGCCGTGCAAATCGTTCATACGACCTTCGCGTTGTACAATAGATGCAAGGATTAATTGCCTTTTAACCATGAACTTATTCAGCAGATTAACCATGAGACTGGCGATTTACCCGGAATAAACCATGTTGTGATGAACACTTGGTGTCCAGATATACTTACTTTTTCGGCAATTTTTATTTACCGATCGGTGGTGGTTTCTTCCCCATAATGCGCAGGTGGCCAGTTCTGGAGCGCGTTCGATCGGCGCCTGATCCCGAGAAGTTGCACACTTTTCGGAACGAGATATGCGCAGGACCAACGGGTTCCACCCGGCGAAATGTAGAGAGTACGCCCCATGTCCCGTGTTCGCTCTTCCCCACTTACGCCCTGCTCCGTCCCGGGTTCGCGCACCCTCGTCGTCGCGCTCATGGCGTGTGCGGCGCTCACCGCGGCTTGCACCGAATCCACCGCGGGTGGCCTCGGCGGCGGCCTGATCGAGTTCCTGTTCTCCGGCGGTTCGTCGGCGGGCACGCCGCAACCCCAGGGCTATGCGCCCGATGCCGATGCCATGCGCTACGCCGCCGATCCGCGCTACAACCGCCAGATCGTCGACTATCACGGCGAGGAAAAGCCCGGCACCGTCATCATCAACACGCCCGAGCGCATGCTTTATTTGGTCCAGCCGGACGGTAAGGCGCTGCGCTACGGCATCGGCGTCGGCCGCCCCGGATTCACCTGGGCCGGCGTCAAGACCGTCACTATGAAAAAGGAATGGCCGGATTGGCGCCCGCCCGACGAAATGCTGCACCGCCGGCCCGACCTGCCGCACTACATGGCCGGCGGACCGGAAAACCCGCTCGGCGCCCGGGCGCTCTATCTCGGCGATACGCTCTACCGCATCCACGGCTCCAACGAGCCCTGGACCATCGGCACCCAGGTGTCGTCGGGCTGCATCCGCATGCGCAATGAAGACGTGATCGATCTCTACGGCCGCGTCCCCGTGGGTGCCCGGGTGATCGTGATCTGATCGATGAGACCGCAATCGGGCAAACAGCGATGGGGCGGGCCAGGCCCGCCCCAAACAGGCACCGTTCAGGATCAAGCGCTGTCGCTATCGCCGCCGTCGCCGAAATCCGCGCCGTCGTCGGCGTAATCGGCGGCATCGTCGTCGGCCCGATCGTCGTCCGCGAGGTCCTGCTGGGCGTCCTGCTGCGCGTCCTGACGGGCCAGGGAATCATCATTGTGGCGGCTGCCGATGTCGCCCACGCCGGCGTCACGGGAAAGTTCGCCGCCGCTGCCGCCGCCCCATGGCGACGGTGAGGATCCGTACCCGCCCCCGAACGCCTGATTGCCGCCGCCGCCGCCGAACGCGGATCGGATGCCGTTGAGCAGCATCGAGCCGCCGATCACGCCCGCGACCGTCGCCGCCGCGGTGCCGAGAAACGAACCGCCGTGGCCCCCCATTGGGCCTCCCATCATGCCGCCGCCCATCGGGGCGCCCTGTATGTATCCGGGCTGCGGCGGATAGCCCGGCTGGGGCTGATAGCCGGGGGGCGGAGCATAGCCGGGGGGCGGAGCGCCCCATGCGCCGCTCGAGCCCTGACCGCCCTGCCGCACCGGGGGAACCGAGCCGCGTGGCTGGCCGGTGAGCACATTGCGCATGCTGTCGAGAAAGCCGCCGCCGCTTTGGGCGGGCGCCTGGCTCACCGCATGTTCGAGTTCCTCGATGTGAGCATTGGCGCGCTTGAGCGCCTCGTCCTGGACCAGCACCGTCTGTACCAGCGCATAGACCGCGTTCGGCGCATGGCCGAGCCCGTCACGGATCACCCGCTCGGCGTCGGGATCACGGCGCTCGCCTTCCAGCGACGCAAGCCGGTCGAACAGCTCGGCGACCATCTGTCGTTCCTGCGGAGTCATGGTTTTTCTCCTCTGGCCGGCTGGCCCGGCGCGGCACTCATATGGGGAGCCTTGTTGCAGCCGGAAGTGGGGGGAACCATGGCATTAATAACAATGGACAAATATGAACGAACGGCGGTTCCGTGCCGTTCACGCCAGGGCGAAACCGCGTTCCGCCAGCAGTCGCGGAAACCGCTCGCCGGCGAAAAAGGCATATTCCCGCTCGCGCATCGCGGTGAAATGGTCCAGGCGTTCGAGCTCCGCATCGACGAAGCCGGGGTGGCACATCACCACGCCGCCCTCGGGCAGGCCTTCCAGGAACGACGCGAACACGGCGTCGTAGCCGATGTCGCGGTTGAAATCGTAGGCGCCGGCAAAGGCCGGATTGGTGGCGACGCCGAGCATCGCGCTGCGCCGGCGCATGCGCCGGCTGAGCACATCGAGCACAAGCGCCTTGGCGTGGCCCCGCCGGTTCAGCAGCGGCGAGATCCGCCCGCATTGCCTGACCCAGGCGGCGGGGGCGCGCTCCTTCATCACCGTCAGCAGCGCGTCGCCGATCTGCGGCAGCAGGTGAATGTGCTGGTGACCGTCGATGAAATCCGGCGGCCGGCCAAATGCGGACCGGAACGCCTCGATCTGGCGCTCCGCCTCCACCGCGGCGGCGCGCCCGTCGAGCGCCCGCGCAAGCCCGCGCGCCAGCATGTGCCGCAGCGACAAAAACGCCCCATCCGCCGCCACCGGGCGATAGGAGCTCAGCGGCCGGAACGGCGCGGTGAGGGTGAAATGCAGGCCGAGCGTGGTGCCGGAAACGGCACTGTCGAGCGCGGCGAGAAGCGCGCGGGCCTCCCCGGCGTCGAAGCTCGGCGCGCCGACCATCACCGAGGTCGCATTGATGCGTCCGCCTCCGATGAGATCGCGGATGGCGCGGTTCACCGCCGGGGAGATGCCGTAATCGTCGGCGCACAGGCGGAAACGGCGGGGCCTCATTCGGCCGCGTTCCGCGCCGCCTCCGCGGCGTGCGGCGGCTGGCCAGCCTCCGCGGCCCGCTTTACGCTGTACTCGGCGACGAAATAAACGGGGCGGCGCTTGAGCTCGGACAACACCTTGCCGATGTATTCGCCCATCACCCCGATCATCAGCAGCTGGACGCCTCCGATCACCATGATGCCGATGAT
>Ga0302325_10009152_pt1 | contig 21679 bp, 21 predicted proteins | sample Palsa_T0_2_FD_201948 | JGI IMG/M metagenome (GOLD analysis project Ga0302325, IMG submission 201948) | Peat permafrost microbial communities from Stordalen Mire near Abisko, Sweden - Palsa_T0_2 | ecosystem: Environmental > Terrestrial > Soil > Palsa > Peat permafrost | place: Sweden: Abisko...
GGACCACTGGACGCTGACCAGGGCATTGCCGTCGTTGGTCGGAACGACGACGCCGCTGCGGCCGACCCCGACGTGCATCTCGACGCTCGTCGCCTGCAGCCCGCTGAAGAAGGAGTAGTAGCAGCACGTCAGCGCCGGTCGCTCGACCACCTTCTCGGCGCCGAGCGCCGCGGCGAAGCCCGACCGCATGCCGTCGGCGCCGATGACGACCCGCGCGCGCTCTTCGCACGCGCCGCCGGACTGCGAGCGACCGCGAATGCCCACGACGGCTTCGCCCTCGCGCAGCACGTCTTCGAAGACGAACCCCTCGCGGACCTCCGCGCCCGCGGAGGCCGCGGCGTCGACGAGGATCTTGTCGAGCACCGTGCGTCTCGGCGCGAGCGTCTCTTTGATCCCGTGCGGCGACCATGGAAATCCGGCCAGAGAGAGATCGCCGAATGCCATGATCCAGGATCGCAACGACGGGCAGCCCGACGCGCGCACGCGATCGGCCAGTCCCCAGCGCTCGAGACAATCCATTCCGACGGGAAAGACGAGAAGAGTGGACATGGTGTCACTGGGGAAAGCCGCCTTGTCGACGGCGCATACGCGGTAGCCCTTTCGCGCCAGCAGCATGGCCGTGGCCGACCCTGCGCAGCGCGCGCCGATGACGCAGACGTCGTACATGCCGGCGGAGGATACAGGACACGCCATTCGGGGGCTTGACGACCTGGCCCGGTCGGGCCAAAGTGGCCCCACCACATTGGACCGGCCACGTCCCCCCGACGGCGGACGGGCCTCTGCGCGGGGAGCTCACGATGGAGAACGTTGTCGTCCCCCGGCTCGACGAGTCGCCCTTGGTGGCCTCGCAGGTCGCCGCCCTCTTCGCGCCGCATCTCCTGGCCCTTCTCTTTCCGCTCAACGCGCTCGCGTTCGGGCTGACCGGGCCGCACCGGTGGTGGGTGTCGCTGCTCTTCGTCGTGCCCGTCTTCGGCTCGGTCTGGCTGGATGCAAAGAGCGCGCGCGAGGCGCGCCAGCCGGCCGCGGAGATCCCCGCCTGGCCCTTCGACGCGCTCCTCGTGATCCTGGTCGCGCTGCAAGTCACCAACGTCATCCTGCTCGCACGCACCTTCTCGGCCGCCCGCCCGCTCGCCGATACCATCGTCGGCGCGATCGCCGGCATGATCGCCGTCGGGTCCAGCTCGGGCTACTCCGGCATCGTCGTCGCGCACGAACTGATTCACCGCCGGGGGCGCGGCTGGGTCACGCTGGGGCGACTCCTGCTCTGCACCGTGATGTACGAGCACTTTTACACGGAGCACATCCGGGGTCACCATGTCCGAGTCGGGACGGACGAGGACCCGGCGACCGCGCGCTTCGGCGAGAGCTTCCACCGGTTTTACCTGCGCACGGTGCCCGCGCAGTTTCGCAGCGCGTGGCGGCTGGAGGCGACGCGCCTGGGCGACCCGTCGATGAAGTGGTTTGACCTGCGCCTCCTGCGCAGCCGCGTGGTGCACGGAGTCGTCGTCGAGGTCTCGATCGCAGCCGCTCTCGGCATCGCCTTCGGACCCGTGGCGCTCGTCGCTCACTTGATGCAGGCGTGGTGGGCCGCCCGCGCGCTCGAGGTGGTCAACTACTTCGAACACTGGGGGCTGCGACGCGACGGAAAGCGTGTCCTGCCGATGCACTCGTGGGATACCCACTCGCGATTTACCTACTACGCGCTCACCGGGCTCTCGCGGCACGCCGATCACCACGCGTACGCGGGCCGTCCGTACCAGCAGCTCCGCGTCTGGGAGGAGAGCCCGAAGCTGCCGGGGGGTTACCTCGCGATGTTCCCCCTGGTCCTCGGGCGGAACGAGCGGTTTCAACGGCTCATGACGGAGGAGCTTCAGCGCCGAAAGCTGGGGCCGTTCGCCGAGCCGGTTTCTTCGCAGACGGTGTCCGCGTGAGCCTGCCCGCGACCGGTCGCGCCGAGGAGATCGCGGAGGGTCTGCGCGCGCAGATCTTGAGCGGGAAGTACGGCCCCGGAGAGCGGTTGCCGTCCGAGCGCGAGCTGTCCACGCGGCTGGGAGTCAACCGGTCGTCCATCCGCGAGGCGTTGAAGAAGCTGGAGCAGCTCGGGATGATCGCGATCCGCCGGGGCGGGGGGGCGCGGGTCGTCCCGATGGCGGAAGCGGGGCTGGGGGTCCTGCGCCACTTCCTGGGCGCGAGCTCGCCGAACCGCGAGATCGTCTCGCAGTGGCTCGACGTCAGCGAGCTGGTCATCGCGGGCGCCGCGCGCATCGCGATGGAGCGGGGCACGCGGGAGGAGTTCGACGAGGCGGGGCGTCTGCTGAGGCGGCTCGTCTCGACGACCACCACGGACGAGGAGTTCGTCGCGGTGGTGGACGAGCTCACGCTGCTCATCACGCGGGCGAGCCGCAACGTGGTGCTCATGATGGTCCGCAATGGCCTCACGGCCGCTGCCCAGCGCCAGGGGGCGAAGCGGCGAAAGCTTCGCCCCTCGCGCAAGGAGCTCCTGCCCATCGTGGTCGAGATCGAGCGCGCCATGGACCAGCGCCTTCCAGCCGCCGCCGAGGAGGGCGTGCGCCGCCTGCTGAGGACGAACCGCGCCATGGTGATCGACCTCGTCGCAGGACCGGAGAAGAGCGCCAACTGATTCGCTCCGACGAGCGACAGCGTACCGACGCGTCAGAAGCTCAGGGTGGCGTTCACGTCGAAGAACGACAGGTGTGTGTTGTACGAGCCGTTCGCATTGACGACGTCGGACGGGGGCTTGGCCTCGACTTCATCGGTGACGGTGACCGGCAGGTAGTAGACGAAGGTGTAGCTACACGCCATCGTGAGGCGGCGCGCCAGCCTGTGACGCACGCCCACCGTGTTCAGGATCTTGAACGAATCGAAGAGCGTCGTCCCTTGCGACTTGTCCGGAATGGCCGAAGAGTCGATTCCCGAGTCGAAGTAGAGCTCCGTTCGCGGCGCCGGCCAGTACCCGAGGCCGCCGTGCACGGCGAAGGCGTTCTTGAAGTGGGTTGGAATGTTCGCGATCACCTGACCTGGGACCTGGGACGAGCCATCGGGGTTTAGCGCGCACTGCGCGCCGGGATGAACGAGGCACTCGTTGGCGAACACCGACCACCGGTCGAACTCGCCGCTCAGACGCAGGTCGATCGCGTCGGAGACCCTGTAGGCGACGCCCCCGCGAACGATGTCCGGATAGCTCTGGAGAAGATCCACCGGTGTGCTGTCCGACGCCGTGACGCCGAACTTCTGCTCGAACGTCCCGCTCAGGCGCATCTGCCCCAGGCCCGGCTGACTCGTGTAGGACGCCCCCATGCGAAGGCGGCGGTCTTCCATCGGCTCCCAGTACACGCCGGCAGACAGGCCCATGTTGATGCCGGTCACGTCGAGGTACGCGCGGCCCTCTTTGAGGCTGCCGTCGGGCGCCGTGACGTCGTCCGAACCGTCGGCGTTGATGGCCTTGTCGAACGAGACGCTGTTCGAATAGACGGTCACGCCGACCGCGAACGACAGCCGCTGATCGGGAAGCTTGAAGCCGAAGGTGCCGGTGGCGGCGAGCGTCGTGTCTGCGGCGCTGACGGACTGCCAGCGCTGGGGGCCATCGACCGCGCCGGGAAACATCGCATTTCCCGCGTACCGGGACGCGCTGCCAAACTTCTCCGAGCCGCCGAACGGCGCGTACGCAGCAAGGCCGCCGAAGAACATCTTCGAGCCGAAGTCCGTACCGACGCCGACGAAGGGAATACCGCCGGCCACCCTGGCCGTGTTCGTCCCGGTGTTCGTGGCCAGGTACTGCGCATAGTTCGGGTCGCTTGGCAGATTGGACGGACTGGGCGAGAGCGGTGCAGTCCGTTCGAACTTGACGACCGCCAGGACGAACGCGCCGTCGAGGACGACCTGCGTTCCGGTGATGCCGCCGAGCGCGGCAGGGTTGTAGTACACGGCATACGGATTGGCCATCTGGGGCTGACCCTGCACGTCGCCGACGTGCGGATTGATCAAACCGCTCGCAGAGGCGAGGCGCGAGACCGAGATGGCCACCGCGCACCCGACGACCAACGACGCTGGTTGCTGCCGGACCAAAGTGACGTATGTTCTAACAGCGTGACTCGAACCGCGTCTTTGATTTTTCTCGCGCTCGCCGCGTTGCGTCAGGGCACCGGCTGCGTCGACCCCAAGACCGACTACGACGACTACCTCGCGCGCGTCCCGGCGACGACGTTCGACGCGAGCGCGCCCGACCAGAGCGCGCCGGCGCTCCCGTGCAGCGCGATCCTGGCGGGGAGCCCGTCCGGCGTCTTCTACGGGGCCTGCTTGACGGCGGTGAGCAAGGGGGATCCGAGCGGAGAGATCTATGCGGTCCTGCACGAGACGGTGACCGCAAACGCCGACGGGACGACGGGCACCATCACGATAAGTCAGGCGTACCTCCAGGCCAAGCCGACGAACGTGTCCCAGACGGCCAGCGCGTTCATCGACTATCCGGCACTACCAATCTCGTCCGACTGTACGTACGTCCTCTCGGCCGGCGACGTGACGATTCCGGGCGCCTCGAACAGCGACATGGTCGACCTCGTGCTGAGCGGGACGACGTACCTTGCCAAGCTCCTCACCGACGATCAAGCGTGCGCCGCGTTCTCGGCGATGGTCACGGCCCCCGTGTCGGTGGATCTGACGATGGGCGGCAACTATTGCCTCTTCCGCCGCGCACCCGCAGACGGCTCCATCACCTCGTTCCCGGCCGCCGACTTCGCGTGCCCCGGAGCTCCGACGATGGCGTCGCCCTGAACGACGCGGGCCTCCCTTCTCACGCCGAACTTGGTACGCGTCTTTGGTCGCGCCGGCGCGGGGGTCTCTTTGCCGGCGAAGTGCGCGGCCGTTGCCAGCCAGCCGCCGAGCACGAACGTCATCCAGAACTCGGCAGCGACATCGGTCGCCACCTCTCCCCTCCTCAACATCCCGTCAGCGTGATCGGGAGAGTAAAGCGTCAAGCGCACGCCCAGGCGCGCCAGATGCTCCGGCAGGCGATATGCACGCATCACCATGTCGACGAGATTGTCCTCGATATCAGCCCGCTGCACGCGATGTTCCCGCACCAACAGCTTGTAGACGCCCGGATCGTTGAACAACGCCTTCAGCAGCGCTCCGCGCTCCCTGAGATATTCGAAGTACAGCGGCATGCGCGTTCGATAGTGCTCCTCGATATTCCGCGCGGGCGGCCGCAGGGCTGGATCGCGGCCTCGGATGTGCTCGAATTCGCGATTCATCAGATCCCGGAGAAGCTCGTCGCGATTGGCAAAATATTTGTAGACAAGCGGTTTGCTCGTCTTCGCTTGCACGGCAATCTCTTCGAGAGTGCATTCGGAAAGCCCGCGCGTCATGATGATTTGCGCGGCGGTTTCCAGAATCTGCGCGCGACGATCCTCGCTCTGCATGCGCCGCGCCCGCACGCGAGGGCCAGAGCGACGATTTGGCATCGAAGCATCAGATGACGAACGCCCCGCGCCGTCAACGCGATTCCTTCAAGAGGCGCCCCGGCCTGCTACCTCGATCACGGGCTTCTCGACAGGCCCCGCGATGCGCGATCATGGGGTCGTGATGCGTGCCGCCAGCGTCGTGACGAAGGTCCCGCCCCCGCTATTCTTCGTCGCCGCGTTTTTCCTTGGCCTGCTCGTCGAACGATGGGCGCCCTCGCCCACGCGCGCCTTGCTGGTCGAGGGCGGCGCCGTCGCGCGGGTCGTCACCGTCGCGGCCAGCGTTTCCTTCGTCGTTGGCTTCGTGCTGGGGCCACTCAACTCCGTCCGCTTCCTCGTCCGGGGAACGACGCTGAATCCGACCAAGGAGCCCACCGTCTTTCTCACGCGGGGCATGTACGGCGTGGGCAGGTGGATCTCGCTCGGATCGCCTGTGTCTCGCGAGCGGCCGTGAGTTACGGGGCAGCCACGACGGTGGCGCGGGCTTGGCGAGACGGGAGGCTAACCCCGCGCGGCCACCAACAGCACGCCGTGATCGTGCATCGTGATGCCGTCCGGGCCCTGGCGCGCGTCGAACGCCGCCGCGACGTCGGCCTCGAAATCGGCGCGCGCGTCCTCTGTGACCATCCGGGCGAAGTTGCCGAAAGAGCTCGATTGCAGGAAATCGACGGCGTCCTTGCCGGTCGCGAAGCTCTGCGTGCGCCGCATGACGTGGAGCTCGAGCAAATCGAGCTGCGCCTCCACGATCAAGGTGACAAGCTCCGTGACCGTGCAGCCCGCCCGGGCGACGCCGAAGCCATCCGGGTTGAACTTGCGCGTATACCTCTCCCCGAGAAGCGGTCCGACAAGCTGCGCGGTGGTGCCGGCGGCGCGCAGCTCCTTGGGCGGCGTCGTCAACCCGAGACGTCCACCGGACTTGAGGACGCGCCGCGCCTCGCGCAGCGCTTTGGGTTTGTCGCCAATCCAGTGAAAGACCGCCGACATGCAGACCGCGTCGAAGCTCTCGTCCCCGAAGGCGCCCAAGTCCTCGGCGGTCCCCACCTCGAACGAGATGCCGGGGCTGTTCGCCCGCGCGACCGTTACCCGGTCGGGCAGCGGGTCGATCCCGACCACGCCGCCCGCGCCCGCGATTCCGTTGATCCAACGGGCGAGCCGGCCCGTCCCGCAACCGACGTCGAGCACGCGCTCGCCCGCCTTGATCCCCATCCGGTCCACCAAGCGTTTTCCGCCGGCGAACTGCGAATCACTGAGGCGGTCGTAAGTCTCGGCCAGCGCGGGGCTGTCGTGAAGGAAAGAGGTCATGGGAGTCTTGCGTCCATCGTGGGGGCACAGGAGCGGCCTGACAAGGTCGCTGGCGGCACGGCGGCGCGGACGGGTCATGACGTGGGCCAGGCGGGCGTTCCGGCCGTTCGAGTTGTCACGGGGGGAACCCCGTGTGACGAGGTCGCAGTCCCAATCGAGTAAGCCGACGGAGGAACCCCGATGACCACCGCAGCGAATGCCGATCCGTTTGCCCAGTTCAAGTCCACCCAGCGAGAGGCCTGGTCGCTCTTCGCGCCGCTCGAGATCTACACGACGGTACCGGCGGCCAAGCTCGTGCGCTTCGCCGAGATCGCGCCCACGCAAGAGGTCCTCGACGTGGGATGCGGCACGGGAGTCGTCGCCGTCTCGGCGGCGCGGGCCGGAGCCAGGGTGCGTGGCTTGGATCTCTCGCCCGTGCTCCTCGAGCGCGCGCGCCACAACGCGACCCTCGCGGGCCTGGCGATCGAGTTCGTCGAAGGCGACGCCGAAGCGCTCCCGTATGCCGACGCGTCGTTCGACGTGGTCGTGAGCCAGTTCGGGCACATCTTCGCTCCGCGGCCCGCGGTGGTGGTGGCCGAGATCCTCCGCGTGCTCAAGCCCGGGGGGCGGTTCGCGTTCGCGTCGTGGCCTCCGGAGCTCTACACGGGGCGCCTGTTCGGCCTCGTCGCGAGCTACATGCCGCCGCCCCCCGCGGGCGCGGCGACGCCAGCTGCGCCCCCCGCCTGGGGCGACCCGAACGTCGTGCGCGAGAGGCTCGGAGCCGCCGTGACCGACCTGCGGTTCGAGCGCGACACGATGGTGTCCCCCTCGCTCAGCCCTCGCCACAGCGCGCACATGCTCGAGACCACGCTTGGCCCGCTCGTCAAGCTCGTCGCCGCGCTGCAGGGCGACTCGCCCCGCCTCGAACGCCTTCGCGCGGAGCTGCTCGCGATCACCGAGGAGATCTTCCGCGACAACGCGATGCACCAGCACTTCTTGATGGCTCGGGCGACGAAGCGGGTGGCCTGACCTCCACAGACTCTCCGCTACATTTTCAACGCGGGGACGTAGTGTTGCTTCGACCGGGGAGGGCGCACGTATTTTACGTCGGGCTTGCCGCGCGGGGGCAGCTCGAGGGGCGGAGGGATCATGTCCTTGTAGGGCACTGAGCGAAGGATATGCGCGATGCAATTCAAACGAGCCCGGCGCTTGTTGTCGCCCTCGACCGTCCACCAGGGGGCCTGCTTGATATCGGTATGATGGAACATCTCGTCTTTGGCCTTGGAGTATTCCACCCACTTGGGCATCGACTGAAGATCCATCGGACTGAGCTTCCACCGGCGTGCCGGGTCTCCCGCCCGCTCCTTGAAGCGTTTCTCCTGCTCGGCGTCACTCACCGAGAACCAATACTTGAGCAAGATGATGCCGGAGCGGACCAGCAGGCGCTCGAATTCAGGGCACGAGCGCAGGAACTCATCGTATTCCTTGTTGCTGCAAAATCCCATCACGTGCTCGACACCGGCACGGTTGTACCAACTCCGATCGAAGAGGACGATCTCGCCGGCAGCAGGAAGATGGGCCACGTAGCGCTGGAAATACCACTGGGTCTTTTCGCGATCGGATGGAGTGCCTAGGGCGACGACGCGGCAGCCGCGAGGATTGAGGGGCTCCGAGATGCACTTGATGGCGCCGCCCTTGCCCGCAGCATCCCGGCCCTCGAAGAGAAGGACCAGCCTCTTACCGGTTTCCTTGATCCAGTACTGCATCTTGACGAGCTCGAAGTGGAGCTCGGCCAGCTTCTCTTCATAGGCCTCTCGTTTGAGCTTGGCGGTCACCGGAGGGTGGTCGCCGTTTGGCTTATGCTTGCCATTCTTGGCGTCTAGATTGCCCATGATCCTCCAAGCCTCGCTCTACTTTGACATCACCGGGCGAGGAGGCATTGCACCTGATCGGCTGTTTCTCGACGGTTTCGACGTTACTTCGTCCTACAGACAAGCCCGTGGACGCACTCCCCAACCGCCGCGTCCCTCGTTGGGCTGGCCCCTCGTATTCACTGCGTTGCGCGGGGCGTGAGCCCAATCCTGCGCCACGTCGTGCCACGGTCGGATCCGCGGATCACGGTTCCCGTCGCGTGCCTCAGCCGCCGTCGGCCCCGCCTTCGACGCTGCCGTCGGCCTCGACGCCGATCGTTCCCCGCACGGCCGCGTCGCCCGACGGGGGCCACGTGAACGGGACATCGATGCACGTGGGAACGGACGCCGTCGCGGTGCACCCTTGGAATCCAGTGCCCCCAGTCGTCGCGGCATCGGGCGCTTCGGCGTACGCGCACATGTGTGCGACGTAGTCCCCGGGCGGGGCGCAACGCGGCGTCTGGCAGGCCATCGCAGACGGGCCGCACGTGCCCGGCTCGGCGTACGTGCCGTCCCAGGTAAGCCGGGTGCTGCCCGCGTCGCCGATGACCGCCGAGGACGCGCAGTAGATCGCGCATTCGATCGCCTCGCACGCGCTGCATGTGGCCATGCAGGTGCTGACCTGCTCGAGCGGGTTGGCGCTTCCTTGCGGCTCGATCAGGAGCCCGTCGTCGGCGCACGAATTGGACATGCCGCTGCAGTACTTCGTACTGCTACCAGCCGCGACGAAGAGCTGAAAGGACAGGAGCCCTCTTCGGCCCTGCGGCCTTTGCTCCTTGCGCGAAACGCCAGGATAGAAAACAATCGGCCCCAAATGAACGCATGTGGTCGCGCCCAGCGCGCGGCAAAAGCCCTGGTTCTGTCCGTCCTCGCCGGCGGGTGTTCGAGTCACTCCGCAAACGCCCCCGCGTCGAACGACGCGAGTGCGAGCCCGAACGACGGCGCGCCGATGACGGTCGCCGACGCGACGATGGTGAGCTCCGACGACGCGGCTGCGAACGACGCGGCAGCGAACGACGCCAGCCCGGCGGATGCCGGCGAATGCGTTGGCGCCCCCCCTGCGGCCATCATCCTCGGCACAGGGCAATCGGGCCCCGCGGGGATCGTCGTCGACGGCAGCTTCGCCTACTGGGCCAACCACAATGACGGCACCATCATGCGCGCCCCGGTCGACGGCAGCAGCGCCGCGACCGTCTTCGCCACGAATCAGGGACAACCGCACAGCCTCGCGATCGACTCCACCAGCGTCTACTGGACCGACAACGCGGGCGGCAACGTCGTGCGCGGTGCCATCGCCGACGGCACGGTCCTCACGATCGCCAGCGGCCAGGGCGGCGCCCAGGGAATCGCGGTCGATGGGGTCAACGTCTACTGGACCCTCGGCGGCTCCGGGAGCACCGCCGTGATGATGGCGCCCAAGGCGTCCACCGTCGCCAACCAAGGCGTCACCGTCGCCGCGACCGGCGGCAGCGGCCCGCAGGGCGTCGCCACCGACGGCGTGCGCATCTACTGGGTCACGTTCTATGGCGACACCGTGCAGGCGGCCACCATCGACGGAGGATCGCCGGTCACCTTCGCCACGAGTCAGAGCTACCCCGAAGGCATCGCCGTCGACAGCCACGACGTATTCTGGACGACGACCACCACCGTCATGGGCGCCGCCCTCGACGGCGGTACCCCCTTCGTCGTCGCTACTGGGCAGGACAACCCCACGAGCGGCGGCCTGAACACCGACGTCGCGATCGCCATCGACAGCGCGAACGTGTACTGGGTCGACTACGGCGCCGGCAACGTCAACAAGGCCGCGCGCACCGGCGGATCCGCGACAGCCATCGCGACCGGCACTCATCCGCTCGGAATCACCATCGACGCGACGAGCGTGTATTATACCGATTACGGCGCCGGCACCGTGACCAAGACGCCGAAGTGCGCGACCGCGGCCGGCGACTTCTAGCTGCTGAAGCCTTCGCGATTAGTCGTGTTCGCAGTCGAGGCAACTGGCGGTCCAGTTGCCGGAGCCGCCGTAATTGGGGGCGAGACCGTAGCCGGCATCCAATCGCAGGTAATTGGTAGGGGGTCCGCCCTCGGGGCCCGGCGAGCCACCGTCGTTGCAGGCCGCGAAGGGCGTGCCGCCGATGCCGGTGCAGAGGTCCTCGGCGCCGTTCCACACTCCATCCGTGAACGACAACGTGGACGTATCGTAGTTGGCCTGGAACACGCCTGCGAAGTTGCCGCCAGCGCCTTCGCAGACGGCGAGGGGATCGGTGCTGGCTTTGTCGCCGCCGTCCGGGATCACGCCGACGGCGCAGTACGTGCATTCGATCCAGCCGTTTTCGAGCACCTTCTTCGCGCAGTCGAGCGTGCCGGTCATCGTGCAGTAGTAGGGGAACAAGCCGTCCGCGACGCCCGAGATGACGCCGCCCGATACGGTGAAGACGTCGCTGCAGCTCTCCGTAGTGACGCCCTCGCCCTGGACATTGATCGTGCACTGCGTGTTGGACGACCCCTGCTGATTCAGCGTCATCTCGACGTTGCCTTGCACGGGGATGCCGACGCCGACGACCGTAATATGGGACGAATAGGTTCCCGTGAACTTGCCCTGATAGAAGCCGGCCTTGCACGCACTGTCGGCGACCATGAGCGGCGCAGCCTCGGGAACTTTCTCGACGAACCCGGTGCTACCGCCGCCGCCGCTGCTCTCGCCGAGGGTGGGGCTGCCCGACGCATCGTCTCCCAAGTCGGAGCCCGGGTTGCCGTCGCCTCCGCTGAGACCAGTCTGCGCTCCGGAGCACGCGACGAACCCCGCCAGCAACGAGCACCCGCAAAGCCACATGGTGGAAGCACGCATTCGATCCTCCGATCTCGTGTTCGAATACGCTGCCGGACTTGAGAGTGCCGCTCGATAGAGCCGCCGAGACGGCATGGTGACATCATCAAAATAATGCAGTTTGCGCGAAAGGGTGCGCACCGCGCGAGCGGACACCCGCGCACGTGCCACCGTATGCATCCGGGCGTGCCAAAGAGTTGTCGGGCGAGGCCAATCTTGATGCAGGCGTCCCGGCGACCGCCGATAAAACGATGTTGCCGACAGGATGGCCGTGGGTGTCGTTCACGTTCCTAAACGTGGTCGATATCGATGAGAAGGCACGCGAGTGGTTTGCCGCGAATTCATGTTCGCCGTGGCGCGGGCGGATTGAGCGTCGCCGCGAGGGTCCGCGCCAGGCCGCTGGCGAAGAAGGCCGCGTGGGCACTCGCCCCCATGAAGTGGTCGACGGCCCGGATGCGTCCGTCCTTCGTCTCGAGGACCTGGAGCGCGATGAAGGCCCACTCGCCGTCGTTGCCGAGGCGGTAGAAGCCGGCGCCCGCGCGACCGTTCGCCTCGACGAGGGCCGCGCGAACCGCTTGCGCGGCCCGGCTCGCAAAGAAGCGGGCGACGTCGGCGCGCCCGGCGATCCAGGTCGGGCTCGGCGGCATCGAGAGGGTCACGTCGTCGTGCAGCAGGGCGACGATGGCGTCGAGATCCCCCTTCTCCCAGGCGCGCACGTACCGCTCGAGGAGCGCACGATCGACCGCCCCGGCCTCGGGCGACCAGTCCGTCCGCGGCCCCACCCGCTCCTCCAGGGCGACGCGGGCGCGGTGAAGGGTGCTGTTCGCCGACGACACCGAGCATGCAAGGGCCTCGGCAGTCTCCGCCGCCGAGAAGCCCACCACGTCCCGCAGGAGGAGCACCGCGCGCTGGGCCGGCGTCAGCACCTGGAGCGCGGCGATGAAGGCGAGGGCGATGCTCTCCTTCATCGTGTACTGGGCGACGGGGCTGCCCGCCTCCGGGTTTGCCCCCGAGAGCCACGCCGACGGTGCCGGCTCGAGCCACTCGTCGTCCGGGGTGCGTGCCGCGAGCGGCGCGTCGGGATTCGCCGGCGGCCCGAGCTCGGACCGCCGGGCGCGTCGCGGGCGCTTTGCCAGCTCGTCGAGGCACACGTTGGTCGCGATGCGGTGGAGCCACGCCCGCGCCGCCGCGGGGTCCTCCAGCGTGTGCTGCGCGCGGAAGGCGCGGACGAAGGTCTCCTGCACGATGTCGTCGCTGTCGTGGGACGACCCGAGCATGCGGTAGCAGTGGAGCCGCAGCGTCGCGCGGTGCGGCTCCACGAGGGCCTCGAACGGGTTCACGCGAGTCTGCACGATAGCCCTCCTCAGTCGACGACGCCTCCGGCGCTCAGGTTGACGACCGTGCCGGTCATCCCGCTGGCCTGGTCGGACGCCATGAACACCGCCACGCTGGCGAGCTCCTCGAGCGTGGTCAGGCGCCGCAGGTGCGTCATGCCCTCGAAGCGCGCCTGGAACTCGGCAGGGGTGACGCCCGCGGCCTTGGCATAGCGCCCGAAGCTCTCGCGGATCGTCGCGGTCTCCGGCATTGCGTTCGGCATCATGCACACCACCCGGACTCCCTGCGGCGCGAGCTCGGCCGAGAGGTTGCGGGTCAGCGCGACGACCGCTGCATATCCCGGCGAAGTGCCGCCGACGTTCGGGAATCCCATGCGGCCTGGTGTGCCGGTGATCGTCAGGATGACGCCGGATCGCTTCGTCACCATGCGGCGCGCCGCGCTCCGTGCCGTGAGGAAGTTCGCCTGCGTGTAGGTCGTGATGGGAAGCGCAAAGTCCTCCGCCGAGAGCTCCAGAAGCGGAGACTTCGGCACCGCCCTCGCGATCGAGATCGCGTTGAAGGAGATGTCGATGGCCCCGGCCTTCTCCACGACGGCGCCCACGTACCTGTCCACTGCCTTCTCGTCGAGGGCATCGACCTGCGCTGCCTCGGCGACGCCCCCCCGGTCGACGATGTCGGCCGCGACCGCTTCCACCTTGCGAAGGGTACGTCCACTGAGAAAAAGCTTCGCTCCCTCGCGAGCGAATGCGCGCGCGACGGCGGCCCCGATGTCCCCTCCGGCTCCGTATACGACCGCGATCTTGTTCTTGAGCAGCATGTCGGTCCTCCTGGGTCGGGCGACTGGAAGGGCGCCCTTTCCCAACAAAGACTGGGCGGGGTTCGGAAAGTGTTCGGAGGATCGAAAAAAAGCTGCCGAAGCTATTTCGTCACCGCACCTTGCTGCGTCTGTTACGCAAAACGGCCCATGAAGGTCGCCTCCTTTTGCACGGTCGTTTTCGTCGTCACGCTCGCCTCCGCGGCGAATGCCCAGGACGGCGGCGTAGAGGAGCCTGCGCCGTCCGCGTCCTCGCCTCCTGCTGCGACGACGGACACGACGGCCGCCTCCCCGAGCGGGGCGACACCCGCCTCCTCCGGAGGTCCCGGCGACGCCAATCCCACCGCCGGCGGTCCGGGAGGCCTCGTCGTCGAGTCGCCCACGTCAAGCAGCGCGGTTCCGACGAACCCCATCACGGCTCGCGAGACGCCGACGGCGTCCGGTGGTCCGGGAGATCCCGCGGCGGTCGCAGCCGGCCCGGGCGGATTTCGCCTCGTGGCCAAGGACAACAGCTCGGAGATCCGCTTCCGGGCGCTCGTTCAAGCCGATGGCCGCTTCTGGTTCGACGACAACCAGCGCCCCCAGGTGAACACGTTCTTGATCCGCCGCGCGCAGCCCTGGGTCGAGGGTCGTCTGCCCTACGGGCTGTCCTTCTTGGTCAACCCGGACTTCGGCGGGGGCACCGTCGTGCTGCAGGACGCTTACCTCGGGCTCGATCTGAACGACGCGTTCAAGCTTCGCCTCGGCAAGTTTCGGCCGCCCTTCGGTCTCGAGCGTCTGCAACCCACCTCGAACCTCGGATTCGTCGAGTTCGGGCTCCCGACGCTCCTGACGCCGAACCGCGACCTGGGCGTCATGGCCTACGGAGACGTTCTCTCGCGCTTCGTTGGTTACGCCGCCGGAATCTTCAACGGCGTGCCCGACAACGCCAGCGCCGATCTCGCCAGCGATAGCTCGAAGGAGCTCGACGGGCGTGTCTACCTCCGGCCCTTCGAGCCAATCCCGAACCACGCGCTCGGAAGGCTGTTCGTGGGAGTCGCGGGCACGTTCGGCTATGCCAACGGAACGCCGACGAACCCGCTGCTCCCCGCGTACAAGACGCAGGGGCAAGTCACCGACTTCACATACATCGCCGCGGCAACCAGTAACAACTACGCCAACACGACGGTGGCCAACGGGGCGCACAACAGGTACGGCGTGTACCTCTACGAAGCCATCGGGCCCGTGAGCCTCCTCGGCGAGTACTACGAGTCGGACCAGATCATCGGCAACGCCACGAAGGGCAACGTGTGGGTCCACAACCGTGCGTACGAGGGGCAGGCAACCTTCATCTTCTTCGGCGCGGCCGCCTCGTACGACTTCGTTTACGTGCGAGCGCCCGTGGACATCGCCGCCGGGCACTTTGGCGCTCTGGAGCTCGCCCTTCGCGCCGGGCACCTCGACACTGGCTCCAACGCCATGCCGACATACGCGACGACCGGCCAGATCAGGGCCGCGACCGAGTACGCCGCGGGGCTGAACTGGTACTGGAGCAACAGCGCGAAATTCGTCATCAACTTGGACCACACCGCGTTTCAGGGCGGAGCATCGACGGCGGCCGAGGTCGCGATGGGCCACCGCGAGGCCGAGAACATCATCCTCGGTCGCGCGCAAGTCGTTTATTGAGGCGGGCGTCGAGTGTCCTTTGCTCATTGGCCATTTCTTCTTCGAAGGGTCTCCCATGAATCACCGTCGGACCGTCCTTTCCGTCGCCCTCACGCTCGCCACTGGACTCGCCGTCGCCGCGTGCCAGGGTCACGAGGATCCCCTCCCTCTCCCGCCCTCCGACGCGAGCGCGGAGGCCAGCTCACAACATGATGGTGCCGCGGGCGACGCCGCCGCAGCCGGCGACTCGGCGAGCTTCGAAGCGGAGGCCGACGCCGCGCACGAGGCGGGGGCGACCGAGGGCAGCGCGACCGACGAGGCCGGGGCCGATGCCGATGCAGCGCCCCCCGACGCCGCCGGGGAGTGACACCTAGGGCGCAGAGCGCGGCGCCCATTTCGCCCCGCCGTGAGGCGATTGTGCTCGGGTGACCAAGTACGCTCAGGGACAGGGCGCGCCAGGCAACTCTTCCACCTCTCTCGCAGGATCTACCGCGCGGATGAGGTCGAGGTCTGCCTGGCCGTCGGAACGGACCTCGCCCGCGGGCTCACGCATCTGAGCTTCGTAGTCCTGCTTGTAGAAGGCGCGAGTGTCCATCTGCGGGAACCTCCCGCCAGCTAGCAAGCACGACCCATACCGTGTGCTCGTTCGACGCCGACATCCTCGCGTGCGCACATCTTGCGGGCTTCACGCCGGTTGCGCCGTGAGGGTAGGTCGGACCGTGCGACCCGGCTAGGCTCGGCCGGCCATGCGGCACACGGTGTATCTGTCACCCGGCATGTTCGGCTTCGGCCGGCTGGCCTCGTACGACTACTTCACCCACGTCCAGCGGGAGCTCTCGGCCCGAATGCGCGTACGGGGCATCGAGGTCGTCACGCACGTGACGCACGTGTTTCCCACGGCTTCGATACGCCGGCGCGCGCTGACGCTCGCGGAGCTCGTGGCCGACACCTGCGGGGGCAGTGATCGCTCTCTTGGTCCCATCCATCTCGTCGGGCACTCCACGGGAGGCCTCGACGCGCGGCTCGTCGCGTCGCCGACCGTGGCCCTGGCTCTGCCGCCGGAGAAGCTCACATGGCGGGCACGCCTCGCGAGCGTGACGACCATGAACGCCCCCCATTTCGGGACACCCCTCGCCACCTTCTTCACCACGGCGAGCGGGCAGCGAGCGCTCCGAGCCCTCAGCGTGCTGACGGTCCTCGGGCTGTCGTTCGGGTCGACCCCGCTCGCGATCGCCCGGGCTCTTGTCGCGGCGTTCCGCGGCGTCGACCGCTCTCTGGGGCTCAAGATCGAAATCTTCGATCGCGCCACGCAGTCGCTCATGGGCCTGCTCGATGGCGTTCGCAGCAGCGAGGTTCGCGACTATGTGAAAGAGATCGGCGACGACCAGGGAGCCATGGTGCAACTCATGCCCGAGGCCATGGACCTCTTCGTCGCGGGGATCGAAGATCGGCCCGGCGTCCTCTACCAGTCGACTGTGTCGATGGCCCCGCCGGTCTTCGCTCGCGCCCGTCCGCCGCTGCTCCGGCATCCCTGGACCGCCGCCAGCGCCGCCGTCTTCGGCGCTCTCTATGCGGTCACCTCGCGGGTCGATCCACGGTATCCGTGCTCCGCTCCCACCTCGACGGAGAACGAGAAGGCCCTCACGCAGGCGTTCGGCCGCCTCCCAGAGGCAAATGCCAACGACGGAGTGGTGCCCATTGGGTCCCAGATTTGGGGCCGCCTCGTGTGGGCTGGCCTCGGAGATCACCTCGACGTGCTCGGGCACTTCTACGACGCCGATCCGCCGAAGCCGCGCACCCAGGACGCACTGACCGCCGAGCCGCCCCACGTCGATTGGCTCTTCAGCGGCAGCGGCTTCGGGCGGCGGCAGTTCGCTTCTCTGATGGACGCGATCACCGACGGGATGATGGCCAGTGCGCGGTGATCGCGCGACCCACGTGCGGGGGACGCGCGTCGGGCGGTTGGAAGCGATTGCCACGAATGGCGTCCCCGGACTGGTACCGCGAGACGATATCGACGATCGTGAGCACGCTGGCGAAGGCCACCCGTGCGCGGGTCGCGCTGTGCTCGATCCAGCCGATCGGTGAAGATCCTTCGTCCGCTCGCGGGGGCCGAATCGCTCGTATTGGTGACACAGATAGGTCCCGGTCCCCAGTGTGCGGCCGGAGGGGAGGAGATCCAGGTCGGCGTCGATACGAACGGCGACGGAGTTCTGGAGCTGAGCGAGGTGCAGCATACGGCGTACGTGTGCAACGGCACGAGCGCGGGTGAGGACGCGGACGGTGGCGTGTGCGTGCCCTCGTCGTTGACGTGCAACGGCCAGCAGCCGCAGATCTGCGTGTCCACGGGCACCTGGCAAGACGTAGGGCCGACCTGCGCGGACATCGTCCCCGGCGGAGGGGGCGGAAAGGTGGCAGCGAAGGCCGCCGGCGCCCTCACGGGCGAGGCGTGCTGCGCGGGCGCGTGCATCGACACGACCAGCGATCCGAACAATTGCGGGAGCTGCGGCAACGTCTGCACGACGACCGACCCGAACGCAACCGGCGCGACGTGCGACGGTAACGGGCAATGCGAGCCAATCTGCAACGCGCCCCTCACGGCTTGCGGCGGTCAGTGTGTCGACACGAATACCGACGCGAACAACTGCGGCGGGTGCGGCGGCCAGTGCCCAGCGTCGGGCGACGTCTGTGCCCAAGGTGTGTGCGAAGACCCACCACTCAGTTGCGCACAGGCCGACAACGGGTTCGGGTGCTGCGTGGGCAACTCCCTCTACTACTGCGTGGCGAACGCGATCACGTTACAAGCGTGCGCAGGGGGCACCGTCTGCGGCTGGAATGCGACCGCCAATTACTATGACTGCGTTGCGCCACCGGGAGGGGCCGATCCGAGCGGGACATACGCGATCCAGTGCAGCTACCCCGGCTTCGGCCAATGAGAACGGACCGCACGATGTGAGCGGCGTGCGCGGGTACGCGTCGCGCCGACGGGACTGCGCCCGAGCGGGATGGGTGCAGCCCTCGCGCTCAAGGGGCACGTCACAAGCACTCGTCCTCGGGAAGGGCGAGCACGTCCTGCACGAGAAGCTGCCGAGCATCTCGCTGAACCCGTGCTTCTGGAACGCCGGCGACGTGCCGTGCCTGCACGATGTGGGGCGCGCATTCATGCGCGGCGGCGCTTCGACGTGCGTGACGATGCGAGCTGCCCGAAGTACAGCGACAGCATCGTCGAGACCGCGTCCGCCCACCGGTCGATCTCGGAGGCTTCCGGGTCGAGCTCGGAGAGCTGCTTGCCGAGCGAAGTCATCGTCATGAACAGCAGACGGGAGGCGAAGCGTCGCTGCCGAGGGCTCGCGTTCGGTGCGGCGGCCGCGACGAAGGTGCTGACGATCCGCTGGCTGCGACGACGCCCCGCGCGCGACTCCGGCGCGTCGTGGTAGTTCGGCGCCGCAGCGTCGAGCGCGAGGCGTAGCGGAGCCTCGTCGCACTCGGAGCGGAAGAACGCCCGGAGCAATTCTCGCAGACGTTGCGCGGGCGAAAGCGCGTCGTCGCCGAGAATCGTATCGAGCGTCTGGCCGGTCCTTTCCCACTCGTCGACCTGGAGCCGATAGAGGATCGCCTGCTTGTTGGGGAAGTACTGGTAGAGCGAGCCGACGCTGACGCCAGCCGCTTCGGCCACGCGAATCGTGGTGAAGCGTTGCGCCCCTTCGCGCTCGAGAACGCGAACAGCGCCCTTCAAGATGGCCGCGACGAGCTGGGTCGACCGGGCCTGAACGGGCTGTCTTCTCGGCGCGGTCGGGGGGCGCGGTGAACGGGGCATGGCCCCTTCCAGGAACGCGAATACCGAACGCGAACAATTATTCATATTCTACCCGGGTCCTCGAAACAACCAACGACGTGCGCGAGGGAGATGCACTCGAAACGCTCGCCCGCGATCTCCCGAAGACCGTCGACCTCGTGCTGTTCGACGGACACAAGCCGCTGTACGTACCGGTCCTCGACCTCGTTGCACCCCGCCTTCGCGCGGGCGCGTTCAAACTGTGACGGCCCTGGGACTCCAGACCCACGGCTTGCCTCGCCAACGCCGACGCATTTGTGGTTCGCCGCTCGCCGGCGACCGTTGCCTGCGGTCGCTATTCGTGGATAGTGTGCGTTCACCAGCGCGGGTCCGCGCGCTCGTGCTCGTTTGCCCCCGGGAGGCAGTAGATGCCTATTCGTCGAATCGCGTTCCTCAGGTGCGCGTGGTTCCTGGCGTGCTTGCCCGCGCTCTTTGCCGGATGCGGCTCCTCCTCTTCGGAGTCCCCCACGGGGGTTCTGTCGACTCCCGGCGTCGACTCCGGCCTCGATTCGGCCCTCGCCGGTGTCTCCTGCACGCCCGGCTCGTGCGCTCAAGGGCAAACGTGTTGTTTGAACAGCGCCATGCAGAGCTCAGGGGGCCTGTCGATCGCAGGAGTGTGCACGATCGAGGGGAGTTGTCCGACGGGCTTCAGTGTCGGATGCACGGCTCCGGGGTCGTGCGCCGACGCCGGGAGCGACGCCGTGTGCTGCGCGTCGCTCACGCTTCCGGCAGGTTTCCAGTTATCGAGTTACCTGCCGCCAGAGTTCGACCTTTCGCAATTGAACCCCGCGACCTTCGACGCATCGGGGCTGGACGCTTCCGGGTTCGGGCTGGACGTGAGCTGTCAGGCGGCGTCGAGCTGTGCGGGTGTAAACCAGATTCCGCTCTGCGGCTCCTCGGCAGAGTGCCCCATAGTGGGCACCGTCTGCTACGGGACGGGCGCCGTCACCGGGGCTCTCGCGGGCGTCATGGGGTGCATCCCGTCGGCATGGATTGGCGATGCGGGTCCGGGCCCGGGGCCCGCGGACGCCGGATCGGACTCTCCGTCGGACTCCAGCGCTGTCGACGCCCCGGCCGCGACGCTCGTCGACGCACCTTCCGATGCTCCGATTGACGCACCGATCGACGCTGGCCCGCCACCTCCGGAGGGGGGCGGCAGCGGCTGTACCGACTGTCCGAACCAGTGCTACGCGAGCGCGGGTTCCGGTGGGACGACGGTGGTGTTCTCTTGCGAGATCGGGAGCGAGGGCGTTCTGCTCTGCTCGTCGAGCAACCCCTGCCCGAACAACGAAAACTGCATAGTGGCCGAAAATAACTGCAGTTGCAGTCTCCGTTACGACAACGGCGCGAGCGACTTGATGGTCTGCGACACGAGCAGTGGCGGAACCCCGACCTGCGCTGGGACCGGGGCAACCTGCAGTGTCGAGGGGGTCGGTAGCAACTGCTGCGATGGCGGCACGTGCAATAACGCCGTGTCGCCCGCCGTTTGCGTCTCGGCCACCATGTGCGGAGGTTCGTGGTCGGAGACGGACGCAGGGGCGCCCTGCTCGACCTCGGCCGATTGCTGCGACTCGACCTGCCCCCCGGCGGGAGGCACCTGCGGCGGCCCGACGACGAACTGCGCGTCGTCCGGGAGCTGCACGCTCAACTCGGATTGCTGCTCGAACCTGTGCAACACCGGCGCCGACAACCCGGTGTGCACCAGCCCTGCCTGCGCTGCCCTCGACGGGCCGTGCACCACCGACTCCGATTGCTGCTACGCGAACTGCGGCAACGGTACATGTGGCGGCAATTGCCTCGCCTTCAGCGGGACCATCCCGTCTGTCACGTGGACCGAGAACGACTACGACTACGGCTCGGGGACAGGCGGCACGATCGCTTCCGGCACGTACTACCTCACGGGGCTCATCGAGACGACCGCATATCCGGCAAGCGCCCTGCCGAGCTCGCAGATGGAGCTCGTCATCACAGCCACCACTGCCACGACGGGCACCCTCACCGAGGTGGACGAGGAAGAGTCCACCATCTTCATCAGCACGGCTCAGTACACGACCTCCGACTCGACGTTCACCTTCGGCGCGGTGACGTGCGCGGGCGAAAGCGGCGGCAGGCCCTTGCTTACGGATTACGCGATTACGTCGTTCACCGCCACGGCCAGCTACCTTGCCCTTTACGGGAGCGAGGACGGGCAAATCCCCTACATCTTCGAGTTCTCGACAACGGAGCCCTAGAATGGGGGGCCCGCTCGAACCTCGATGCGCAGAATCTCGTGGACCCTGTCGGCTCTCGTCGCCGCCGCGCTGACGCACGGCTCGATCGCCTTCGCGCAGGACCCGCCCCTCCCGCCGCTGCCCCCCCTCCCCCCCCCGAGCGAGCCCGAACCCACACAAGCGCAAGCCCCCGTGCAAGCGCCCGCGCCTGCGCCCGCGCCCGAGCCCGCGCTCAAGCGCGAGCCCCCCCCTACCCCCAGCCCCGGCCTCTGGTACGGCGGCCAGACGCTCGGCGTGGATCTCGGCGCCGTCGTGCTCCTCATCGTCGGCGGCGCCGTCGCCGCCT
>Ga0302325_10009153_pt1 | contig 21678 bp, 22 predicted proteins | sample Palsa_T0_2_FD_201948 | JGI IMG/M metagenome (GOLD analysis project Ga0302325, IMG submission 201948) | Peat permafrost microbial communities from Stordalen Mire near Abisko, Sweden - Palsa_T0_2 | ecosystem: Environmental > Terrestrial > Soil > Palsa > Peat permafrost | place: Sweden: Abisko...
GCCTCGGCATCCGCATCCCCGGCGCGGTCACGCCGGACAAGGTCGCGACGCTGCAGAAGGCCGACGCCATCTTCCTCGACGAAATCCGCAAGGCCGGCCTCTACGACGCCATCTGGCAGGCCTTCGCGGTGCTGCTGCCGGTGAAAACCGTCGGCGTGATGGGCGATGCGCGCACCTACGAGGAGGTGCTCGCCCTGCGCGCCGTCACCTCCAGCGACGGCATGACCGCCGACGTGTTCGAATTTCCGTGGGACGTGCTGACCCGCGCCGCCACCCGGATCGTCAACGAGGTGCGGGGGGTGAACCGGGTGGTCTACGACGTGACCAGCAAGCCGCCGGGGACGATCGAGTGGGAGTGACAGCGGGAAGCTGACGGGAGGGGCGGTGATGGCGGGCCGGCAAGTCGCTTGCTCGCGCAGCCGTCTCCGCTGTTCGCGCCCTTCAATCCGCGCCGACGCGCTTCCTAGCGACGATGCGCCGGATCAGCTTGCCGGAGGAGACGCTGCCGAGCTGTTCGTCCAGCAGGATGTCCGCGCCCGCTAGCGGGGTCAGCACGCGCTGGGGATCGAAGGCGGCGTAGAGCCGGCCGTGCGTGTCGCGCCGATCGGCGCCCTCGGTCACCCGCCAGCTCAGGTAGAGAACGCCGCCCGGAACCAGGACGGCCAGCAGCCTTTCGACCGCGGGTGTGACCTCTGCGGGGCCCAGGTGCATGATGACGGTCTCGCAGAGGACGTTGGCGAAGGCGCCGTCCTCGACGCCGGCGAGATCGGGCAGCGTCGCGTGGCTGAACGGTATCCGCGGATGGCGTCGCCGCGCCTCGGCCAGCAGCCCTTCCGAGGCGTCGAAGCCGTGGGTGGGGAAGCCTTGCGCGTCGAGCCAGGCCGCGTCGCGGCCGCTGCCGCAGCCGATATCCGCCGTCGGGCCGCGCACGAAGAAGCGGCGCACGGCGGCATGCAGGTCGGACGGCGGCGGCTGCTCGGCCCACTCACGCGCGAAACCGGCCGCGTCACGGTCGTAGGCGCTCAGCGTTGCATCATCCATCTTTGGGGCTCCAAATCCGACCTGGGTCGGGAGGCTCTTCGATGTTCATACGCCAGCTCAACTATCTCATTGCACTGGACAAGCACCGGCATTTCGGGCGGGCGGCGGAAAGCTGCCATGTCTCGCAGCCGGCGTTGTCGAGCGGAATCCGGGAGCTGGAGCGCGAACTCGGCATCACCATCATCCGGCGAAACCGGAGCTTCGAGGGGATCACGCCGGAAGGCGAGCGCGTCATCCAGTGGGTCCGGCAGGTGCTCGCCTCGCTGGAAGGGCTCCGGCAGGAAGCCGATCTGGTCGGCGGGGTGTCGGGCGGACACCTCGCCATCGGCGTCATTCCCACCGCCGGCCATGCCGCCGCGCTGCTCAGCGCCGAATACCGGGAAATCCTGCCGCAGCTGAAGCTCGAGGTGGTGTCGCTCGCCACCCAGGTGATCCTGCAGCGATTGAAGTCGCAGGAGCTGCACCTGGGCATGCTCTACGACAGGTCCGTGGGCGACGAAGACTACGACGTGCTGCCGCTGTTCTCCGAACGCTACGTGCTGATCGCCGGCGAGCAGACGTCGCTGCCGCGCCAGCTGAGCTGGGCGGAAGTAGCCGGTTTGCCGCTGTGTCTGCTCACCCAGGACATGCAGAACCGGCAGACGCTCGACGAGATCTTCGAGGGCATGGACGCGGTCCCGAATGTCGTGCTGGAGACCAACGCCATCCCGGTGCTGCTGGCGGAGTCGCTGAGCGGGCGCGCCTTCAGCGTCATGCCGCTCAGCGCCTTGCCGCGACAATATGAGGGCGCCGGTCTGCGGGCTCACCCGATCACGCCGGAGCACGCCGAGGATGTCTGCCTGGTGAGGCTGCGGCGCGAGACACAGCCCCCGCTTTCCCAGGCGGCCTGGCGGATCGCGGCGAATCTCGACCTCGAGGCCATCTTCAACGCCAACAGGTGGTGAAGCCGCCGTGATAAGCGCCGCTTATCACTAGGTTCGGTCAAACGATTGGACTGCGCCAACTCGGCGGAGCACCGTCCGATGACCCGGCGGCCAAGCAACGTGCGGCGGCGGCAAAGTCAAGGAAACGCATCCCATGGCAAAGATTCTCTGTGTTCTCTATCCCGACCCTGAAACTGGCTATCCGCCGAAATATCCGCGGGACGACATTCCGACCATCACCGGCTACGCCAACGGCCAGACCGCGCCGACGCCGAAGGGGCCGCTCGGCTTCAAGCCGGGCGAGCTGGTGGGTTGCGTCTCGGGCGAACTGGGTCTGCGCCGTTATCTGGAAGGTCACGGCCACGAGCTGATCGTGACCAGCGACAAGGACGGCGCGGAGTCGGTGTTCGAGCAGCATCTGGCGGACGCCGAAGTGGTGATCTCGCAGCCGTTCTGGCCCGCCTACCTGACCAAGGAGCGGATCGCCAAGGCGAAGAAGCTGAAGCTGGCGCTCACCGCCGGCATCGGCTCCGATCACGTCGATCTCGAAGCGGCCGCCCGCGCCCATATCACCGTGGCCGAAGTGACCGGCTCCAACAGCATCAGCGTCGCCGAGCATGTGGTGATGATGGTGCTGTCGCTGGTCCGCAACTACCTGCCGTCGCACCAGATCGCGGTGAACGGCGGGTGGAATATCGCCGATTGCGTCGAGCGCAGCTACGACATCGAAGGCATGCATTTCGGCACGATCGCCGCAGGCCGGATCGGCCTGGCGGTGCTGCGCCGGCTGAAGCCCTTCGACCTGCACCTGCACTATACCGATCCGCACCGGCTGAGCCCGGAGGTCGAGAAGGAGCTGGGCTTGACCTTCCACCCCGACGCGGACTCGCTGGTGCGCAGCGTCGATATCGTCAACCTGCAGATGCCGCTCTATCCATCGACGAGGAACTTCTTCAACGACGAGATGTTCGCCAAGATGAAGCGCGGCGCCTACCTGATCGACACCGCGCGCGGGGCGCTGGTCGAAACCGACGCCGTGGTGCGCGCGCTCAAATCCGGCCACATCGCCGGCTATGCGGGCGACGTGTGGTTTCCGCAGCCGGCGCCGGCGGACCATCCCTGGCGGACCATGCCCTTCAACGGCATGACCCCGCACATCTCCGGCACCTCGCTTTCCGCCCAGGCGCGCTACGCCGCCGGCACGCTGGAGATCCTGGAGAGCTACTTCGACGGAACCCCGATCCGCGAAGAATATCTGATCGTCGACGGCGGCGTGCTCGCCGGCGCCGGCGCCAGGTCCTACAAGCTGACCTGATCCGAACCGCCCCGCGCGGGCGGCCGGCTTGGCGCCCAGGCCTCCAATGAGGTCTGGGCGCTTTGCTGGCGGACATTCGCGCTTTACATCAACGGTTCCCGACGAGACCGCCAAGGAGCCTGGCGTGCCGCTGCCAACGCCGCAATCTGTCGACGCTCCGCTGACGCGCGCGGCGATCTTTCTGGTCGTCACGGTGAACGCCGGGGCGGAACATGGCGCCGCGGTCCGCGCCTTGTGCGGCGATCTGGCTTCCCTGGTCCGCGCCATCGGCTTTCGCGACCTGGAGGGCCGGCTGTCGTGCGTCATGGGGATCGGCTCCGAGGCGTGGGATCGGCTGTTCGGCGGGCCGAAACCGAAGGATCTGCACCCGTTCCGCGAAATCCGCGGCGTTCATCACGCCGTCGCCACGCCGGGCGACCTCCTCTTCCATATCCGCGCCGCGCGCATGGACCTGTGCTTCGAGCTGGCGATGCGCATCATGTCGCGGCTCGGCGGCGCCGTCGCGACGGCGGACGAGGTGCACGGCTTCGGCTATTTCGACGATCGCGACGTGCTGGGCTTCGTCGACGGGACGGAGAACCCGGTGGCGCAGGGCGCGATCGACGCCACGATCATCGGCGAGGAAGACACCGCCTTCACCGGCGGCAGCTATGTCATCGTGCAGAAGTACCTCCACGATCTGGACAAGTGGAACGCGGTCCCGGTCGAGCAACAGGAACGAATCGTCGGCCGCGAGAAGCTCTCCGACGTCGAACTGGACGACGCGGTCAAACCGTCGTTCGCGCACAACGTCCTCACGGTCATAGAGGAAGACGGCGAGCAGCTGGAGATCGTGCGCGACAACATGCCGTTCGGCGAGGTGGGCAAGGGCGAGTTCGGCACCTATTTCATCGGCTATGCGCGCTCGCCGACGCGGATCGAGCAGATGCTTCAGAACATGTTCGTCGGCAAGCCGCCGGGCAACTACGACCGGCTGCTCGACTTCAGCCGCGCGGTGACCGGGACGCTGTTCTTCGTGCCATCGGCGACGATGCTGGAGAGCTTGCCGACGCAGGCAACTGCGCCATCGATCGCCGATGCGGGCGACGAGACGCCGGCGGAGGCCGCGCCACGATCAGCTTCGCCCGACGGCTCGCTTGGTATCGGATCCCTAAAGAAAGACGCTAGGACATGAATAACCTCCATCGCGAACTCGCCCCCATCTCCGACGCGGCCTGGGCCGATATCGAGGAGGAGGCCGCGCGCACCCTGAAGCGCTATCTGGCGGCGCGGCGGGTCGTGGACGTGACCGGCCCGAAGGGCGTCGATTACTCGGTCGTCGGCGACGGCCACATCGAACCGATCAAAGGGCCGGGCGAGGGCATCCAGGCGGTGCGGCGCACGGCCAAGGCGCTGGTGGAACTGCGGGTTCCGTTCGAACTGACGCGCCAGGCGATCGATGACGTGGCGCGCGGCGCGACCGATTCGGACTGGGCGCCGCTGAAGGAAGCGGCGCGCAAGCTCGCCTTCGCCGAAGATCGCTCGGTCTTCGACGGATACGCCGCCGCCGGAATCCAGGGCCTGCGTCCGGGCGCCAGCAACCCGGTGGTGACGCTTCCTCCGTCCGTCGCGGGCTATCCGGGCGCGGTTGCGCAGGCGGTCAACGAGTTGCGCCTCGCCGGGGTCAATGGCCCCTATGTGCTCGTGCTGGGCTCCGATCCGTACACCGCCGTCAGCGGCGGCAGCGAAGAGGGTTACCCGGTGCTGCAGCATATTCAGCGCCTCGTCGAGGGCGAGATCGTCTGGGCCCCGGCCATCGAGGGCGGTCTCGTGCTCACCACCCGGGGCGGCGATTTCGAGCTGGATATCGGCCAGGACATCTCCATCGGTTACCTCAGCCACTCCGTGGACGCCGTCGAACTGTACCTGCAGGAGAGCTTCACCTTCCGCCTGCTGACGACCGAAGCCGCCGTCGCGCTGGCGCCGCCGACGAAGTGAGAGCCGGCGCGCCGAGCAGCCCGTGACGCGCTCAAGGCGCCGCGCCGGTCTCGGTCGTGATCTTCAGCGCCTGGCTGCCGTCGTAGCCGTAGACGTCGTGGAGGAGGGTCAGGAGTTCGGTCGAGATCGCGGCGTCGCTGAAGGCCCCGACGTCATAGGTCTTTGAATAGTTCGGCGCCCGGCCGGGGTCGGCGTAGCCGGAGGCGCGCAGGCGGGCGATGCGGTCCGGCGTCAAGACCGTATTCAGGGCGGCCCAGCTTTGTGCGGACTGCGCCTCGCAGTAGATCACCGCCGGTGACGTCTGCGGCTGGCATTGGACGTAGCCGATGTCGGTGTCGAAAATGACATAGACACTGCGGCGCAGGTTGACGCGCAGGCGCTGGATTTCGGCGGTGACCCTGGGGCCGTAGCGGGCGATCAGCCCCGCCGCGGACGGCGCGGGCTGGACGAGGCTCGGCGGGGTGAAGGCGCAGGCATGAAGCGCCGTCGCCCGCATGGCCGGCGCGTCGTTGATCATTCCCGCGAGGTTCTGGCTATAGCCGTTGCGCGGCGGGCAGGGTTCGCTTGGCGCCCATGCGGTTTCAACTTCAATCTTGCCGGGGTCGGCGCCGTAGACCTCGGAGAGCAGCTGCAGAAGTTGGCCCGACACGGTGTCGAGCGGCGTCTTGGCCGGAAATGTTCGGACGTAATTGCCGAAGCGCGGATCGAGCTTCCAGCCGAGCGCGAGCAGGGCGTGGATATTGCCCGGCGTCAGCACCGGCGCCAGCGATGGCTGCATCTCCGCGCCGGCGGCTTCGCAGCGCAGCCCGCCAGCCTCCGCCTGTCCGCATTGGACGTATTTGTTCCCGTCCCAGATCGTCGCATAGCCGTCACTGCCCGGGCGGTCGAGCACCTGGATGTTCTGCAGCGCGGCCGCCACCAGCGCCTGAGTGGCCGCCGGCGTCGGATCAGCCCGCGCCGCGTCCGGCACGGCCAACACGGCCGCGAAAAGCGCCAATGCCGCCGCGATCACGCCCAACCTCGGCATTCCCCCCTCCATGGTCGCCTCGACCAGCCGCTCTATCTGCGATTGTCGCCGGCGTCCAGAACAAAAATAGAACAATTGGCCGGTGACAGGCCTTCACCGTCGCGGCCGCTCCGAGCCGAGCCGCTTCGGCGGCCGCGCTTCGGTTTCAAGCCCCAGGTCGCGATAGACGCGCTTCTGGTAAGAGAACAGCAGGCCGGCCTCGTAGAGTAGCGGCCGGGTGTCGAAGAGTTCCTTGTCGGTGAGGACCCAGAGCCAGCGGCCTTCACCGACATCCTCCAGCCGCCCGCGCCCAGGGTCGGCCGCGATCCAATCGAGCAGGTAGCCGAGGCCTTCGATCCGGACCGACGTGTGCCGCTCGGAGATCAGATTGACCTGGAAAAGATCCCGAAGCAGCGGCCACGGGCCGGTCCAGAGCTGTTCCTCGGTCACGAATTGGCGCCAGCCACCGATCTCTTCGGACTCGCGGCGATTTGTTTCCGTGAATTCGGATGAAATCCAACCTACGCCCTGGCAGTAGGCGGCCGGAAAGCAGAGGTCGTCCCGGAGGAAGCCGTATCCGTATTCCGCGCCAAGCACCTGAACCGCCAAGCGGAGCAGTTCGCAGGTGTCGTCGATAGGACGGTCGGTCAGGGGAAACAGGAAATCGGCGTCGAAGCTCCGAAACGGCTGCTGAGGGATCGCATGCGGTCTGGTTATGGTTCCCGCGGACAGTTCCCCAGCATGAACCACACCACCGAAGATGACGTCGCCGAGCCGTGTGCCTGGCGCTGAGCGCTCGCCTCTCAGAAGGAGCGAGTCGGCTTCTCGGGCGCCGGCGAGTCCTCCCTGCTGCAATTTGGGGAAGGACCCCGGCTTGATGGGGCGCGAGCGGCTATCGCCCGGTCGGCTGTAGCTCGCCCATCGCATCTCATCCATGAGGCCCCGGCGCCGCGCGGCTTCGACGAGAAAGGTCGCCCCGTCCCGAATATTCCGCCAAGCGGCTCCGTGGAGGCCAATGCCGCAGAGCAGATTCTCGCGCCAGTCAAAGCGCCTTTTCTGCCCGTCTTGTCTCAGGTCAAAGACATCAGAGGTTACGAACATTAGACGGCGGGCCCCGCATAACGGATAAAGAGGCGGCCATTCTCGAGAACGTATTTATAGAAGTGGCCGGCGGAGCGTGTTGGATCCGCTTTGCGGTCCGCCCCCGACCCGCCGCTTTCGCTGGTCGAGCGGCCGTGCCAGTCCCTTGGCTGGTCCGGGCTGTATTTGGCGAGGCGCTCGTCGACCTTGGCGATGCGGCTCGCGCCCTCCCAGGTGAGGTCGGGGAGGCGCAGGTGCAGGGCGGCGATCATGGCGCGGCCGATGTCGCCCTGGTTCAGCGCGTCGGCGGCGACCCCGAGGCCGCGAACCATGCTTGCGTCGATGTTGCGCTCGTAGGCGGCGCCGAGCAGCGCCTGCAGTTCGTCGACCGGCCTGGGCGCGAAGCCGGCGGCCGTTTGGCGAAACAGGGAAACCCCGGCCAACGCCAGGCCGGCTGCGCTCCAGCTCGGCCCGAGCGACCCCGCGCCGCTGGCGAGGCGAAAATGTTGTGCCGTTGCGACCATGACCGCTCCTATGGATTCAAGGAGGGTATACGTTCTTATTTTGTTCTTGTCAATACGATCGGTAACGAACCCGGCGATGGCGTCGTGTCCCGCTTGTATTGGACCAAACGTTGGCGATGACTCCTCGAAGACGGACGTCAGGCCCGCGCAATAACGGGCGCGGCCCCCACCATGACCAAGATTTCATGCTAGCGTTTGCATCCGCTGGCCGGCCCCGGGGCCTCTATCAGGCGAAGGCGAGGCTGGAACGGCTTGGCCGCCCAACATTGGAGACAACCATGCTCGAGATCGTCGGCCTGCTGGTGCCGCTATCGGGAATATTCATGATCATCGCGATCGTGCTGGGGCCGATCTGGATCATCAACTACTTCAAGGCCCGCGACCGGGCGGAGCTGCATGAGACGCTGCGCATCGCCTATGAGAAGGGCCTGCCGCCGCCGCCGGAACTGATCGAGCGGCTGACCGCTGGCAACCTGCCGCCCACATCGACCACGCCGGAGACGCCGGACCGGGACCTGCGCCGGGCCGTGGTGCTGATCGCGGTAGGCGTCGGCCTGGCGGGCCTGGGCCTCTGCCTCGGCTACGGGATCAGCATGGGTAGCGAGGAGGGCGGCTGGATCACCGGCGGCTCGATCGCCGGGGCCGGCGCCATTCCTGGCATGATCGGGCTGGCCTATCTGCTTCTCTACCTGATGAAGCGCGGCGGCCAACGGGGCTGACGGCCGAGAGGAGGCGCCCAGCGGGTTTCGGGCCATGAGCAACCGGCAAGCGCTGGCTAGCGCGCACGATCTCGACCTGGTCACCCTGGGCGCGACCGGCGATCGCGCCGCGTTCGGCGAGCTGGTGCGCCGGCACGGCGCGGCGGTGCGCGGGCTGCTGCGCCGGATGGGCGCGGACGGCGCCAGCGCCGACGACGTCGCCCAGGACGCGTTCCTGGCCGCGTTCGAACAGATCGCCGAGTTTCGCGGCGAGGGGGCGTTCCGCACCTGGGTCAGCCGCATCGCCGCGCGGCTCTACGCCAAGCGCTGGCGGCGCGAGGCGCGGGCCGGGCTGCTGGACGAAGCGGCCGATCAGCCGGCGCAGGGGCGGGGCGCCGACGCCCGTATCGATCTCGACGACGCGATGAAGTCGCTCTCCGAGCCCGAACGGGTCTGCGTCTCGCTCTGCTACGGCGTGGGTCTCTCCCATGCGGAGGCCGCGCTTGCCTTGAATGCGCCACTTGGAACGGTCAAATCCCATGTCAAACGTGGTCTGGATAAACTCCGGTCGCGACTCTCGCCGGACGGCGACGGCGGCCAGCGGAGGCAGGTCGGTGGCTGAGACGAGTTTCGAATTCCGCCTGGAGCGGATGTTCGCCGAGGCGCCGGCGATGGCTGACGCCGATCTGTTCACGCTCAGGGTGCTGGAGCGGCTGGACCGCGGCTGGACCGCCCGGCGGCTGCTGATCGGCGCCATGGGCGTGCTCGGCGGCCTGATCGGCGCCTATGAGATCGTGGGCTCCGGCGCCGTCGGCCAACTCGCCGCGCTCACCGCCCGGTCGAACGCCTTCGTGACCCAGCACCTGGCCACGCAGCTCTCCAGCCCGCTCGCGCCGGCGGGGATTTATGTTGACGCAGAGGCAATTTGGCTGGCAGGGGCGCTGGCGGTCGTGGCGGCCGGTTTCGGCCTGGCGCGGCTCGTCCGGGAGATTTGAACCCATGTCGTCCCAGCGTCAGGAAACGGTCAGGCGGCTGACCGCGCCCGAGATCACCGCCCGCAAGGGCGGCGCGCCCATCGTCTGCCTCACCGCCTACACTTCGCCCATGGCCGCGATCCTCGACGAGGCCTGCGACCTACTGCTGGTCGGCGACTCGGTGGGCATGGTGCTGCACGGCCTGCCCAACACCGTCGGCGTCACGCTCGAGATGATGATCATGCACGGCCAGGCGGTGATGCGCGCCAGCCGCAAGGCGCTGGTGGTGGTCGACATGCCGTTCGGCAGCTACGAGGGGCCCAAGGAGATCGCCTACGCCAACGCGGTGCGGGTGCTGAAGGAGACCGGCTGCCAGGCGGTGAAGGTCGAGGCGGGGCCGACCGTCCCGGAGACCATCGCCTATCTCGTCCAGCGCGGCATCCCGGTGGTGGGCCACGTCGGGCTGCGGCCGCAGGCGGTGAACGCCGACGGCGCCTTCCGCGCCAAGGGCCGCTCGCAGGCCGAACGGACGCGGGTGCTCGCCGAGGCCGAGGCGACCGCCGACGCCGGCGCCTTCTGCATCGTGGTCGAGGGCGTGGCCGAGGCGGTGGCGCGGGAAATCACCGAGACGGTGGGCGTGCCGACCATCGGCATCGGCGCCTCGTCCGGTTGCGACGGCCAGATCCTGGTCACCGAGGACATGCTGGGCCTCTTCGACTGGACGCCGAAGTTCGTCCGCCGCTACGCCGACGTGAAGGGCGAGATCCAGCAGGCCGTCCGCGCCTACGCCGACGACGTTCGCGCCCGCCGCTTCCCAGCGGCGGCCGAGACCTATTTCGGACGGGTGGGCGGCTAGACCGCTTCCGCATCGACGAGCGCTTGCAGATTTCCTGCGGGCTTGATCACATAAAATCTATCGATCCCATAGGAATAGCGCTCTAATTGCAACGCTGAAACGACACGGGGTCGAGGGGACTTCCAAAATGACGGCCAGATTCGATCTGCGCGCCGCGCTCGTCGCCGGCGTGGCGCTTGGCGCACTCGCAATGGCCAGCGGCGCCGCGGCGGCTACCTTCAGGACCACCGACGAAGACGCGCGCCTGGCCAAGCTGGAGGCCGCCGTCGCCGCGCTGCAGAGCCAAGTCGCCCAGACCCAGCAGGTCCAGGCGCAGAACGACACTCTGGCCAAGCAGAACGCCGAGCTGAAGAGCGAGGTCGGCCAGTTGCAGGCGCAGGTGACCGACCTGAAGGCCACCACGATCGAGCAGATCAGCGACGTGCGCCAGACCGCCGACGCCCAGCCCAAGGTCAGCTTCGTCAACGGCCGGCCGACCTTCTCGACCGCCGACGGGCAGTTCACCGCCGCGCTGCGCGGCCAGCTGCAGCTCGACACGGCCGCCTATCTGCAGGACGCGCCTGGCCCGACCAGCACCGACTTGCGCCGCGACGGTCCGGCGCTGGGCGCGTCGGCGTCCAATGTCGATGCGGGGCACGCCCGCGACCTGAAGGACGGCACCTTCTGGCGTCGCGCCCGGATCGGCGTCGACGGCACCGCCTACGGCGACTGGGACTATCGGATCCTGTTCGATTTCGGCGGCTCGGGCGTCGAGGACGCGGGCCAGCTCTACGAGGCGTGGGCGCAATATTCCGGTTTCCGGCCTTTCCACATCCGCGCCGGCGCCTGGCCGCAGCCGATCGGCCTGGAAGACCAGTTGTCGACCAACAACCAGCTCTTCCTGGAGCGGCCGGGCATCTCCGACGTGGCCCGCAACGTGGCGGCCGGCGACACCCGGATCGGCGCCGGCGCGTTCGGCTACGACAACTACTGGTTCGTGTCGGGCGACATCACCGGCCGCACCATCGGCGCGGTCAACACCGGCACCATCATCACCGGCACGCCTGGCAGCATCGGCACGGCCCAGACCTACGGCGACCAGGTCGGCTTCGTCGGACGCGGCGTGGTGACGCCTTTCCACGGCGATGACTGGCGCCTGAACATCGGCGTCCACGGCAGCTACGTCGACCGTCCTGGCGACACGGCCGGCCCGGCAACCAACGGCTTGATCCCCGACACCGGCTTCGAGATCAAGCTGGCCGACACGCCGGAACTGCGCGTCGACGGCACCCAGTTCATCAACACCGGCGGCATTCCAGCCCGCAGCGCCGACACCTTCGGCGGCGAAGTGGCGGCGCAGAAGGGCCCGCTGTTCGTGGAAGGCGAGATCGAGACCATCCACGTCGACCGCTCGGACGGAATCAATTCGCCGACCTTTGGCGGCTGGTACGTGGAAGGCTCCTGGTTCCTGACCGGCGAGAGCCGGCTCTACAACGCCTCCACGGCCTCGTTCGACGGCCCGGCGCTGGCGCACAATTTCTCGCTCAAGCAGCACCAGTGGGGCGCCTGGGAGTTCGTGGCGCGCTATTCCGACACCGACCTCAACTACGACGCCGGACAGCCCGGAACCGCGCCGCTGGCCGACTCGATCCGCGGCGGCGAGCAGAAGATCGCGTCGGTGGGGCTGAACTGGTACCCGAACCCGGTCTTCCACTTCATGTTCGACTTCGACCACGTCGAGATCGACCGGCTGTCGCCCAGCGCCACCGCCTATTCGACCCCGACCGGAGCCGAGATCGGCCAGACCTACAACGTCATCGCCGTGCGCACCCAGGCGGCCTTCTAGGCGCGCCGTGCAGGGACCCGAGGGACGAGACATGAGCGCCCCGCATGACCGGACGTCGCGCCGCGACCTGCTGAAGGCGCTGTCCGGCGGCGCGGCCGGCGCGTCGCTGCTGGCGATGGCGGGCGGCGCGCGCGCCGAGGCCCCGAAGCCGGTGCGGCTGCTGAACGTCAGCTACGACCCGACGCGCGAGCTCTACAAGGACATCAACGCCGCCTACGCGGACTACTGGAAGGGCCGCACCGGCCAGCAGGTGATCATCGAGCAGAGCCACGGCGGCTCCGGCGCCCAGGCGCGGGCGGTGATCGACGGACTGGCGGCGGACGTGGTGACGCTGGCGCTGGCCTACGACATCGATGCGATCGCCCAGCACGCCCACCTGCTGCCGCCGACCTGGCAGTCGCGGCTGCCCGACAACTCGACGCCCTACACCTCGACCATCGTGTTCCTGGTGCGCCGGGGTAATCCGTGGGGCATCCACAGCTGGACCGACATCCTGAAGCCCGGGATCACGGCGGTCGTCTCCAATCCGAAGACGTCGGGCGGCGCGCGGTGGTCGTACCTGGCGGCCTGGGCCTCGGCGCTGAAGGCGCCGGGCGGCAATGAGGCCAAGGCGCGCGCCTATGTCGCCGAGTTCTACAAGCGCGTTCCCGTGCTGGATTCGGGTTCGCGCGGCGCGACGCTCACTTTCACCCAGCGTGGCATCGGCGATGTGCTGGTGGGCTGGGAGAACGAGGCGCACCTGGCGCTGGCCGAGTTCGGCGCCGACAAGTTCGAGATCGTCACGCCGCCGACCTCGATCCTGGCCGAGCCGCCGGTGGCGCTGCTGGACAAGGTGGTGGACCGCAAGGGCACGCGGACGGTGGCGCAGGGCTACCTCAACTTCCTCTACAGCCCGCTGGCGCAGGATCTGATCGGCAAGAACTATTACCGGCCGCGCAGCCCGCAGGCGCTGGCCAAGTACCCCGGACGGTTTCCCGAGATCCCGATGGTGACCGTGGGCGACACCTTCGGCGGCTGGACCAAGGCCCAGGCGACCCATTTCGCCGACGGCGGCGTCTTCGACCAGATCCACAAGGGCTGACCCTAACGCATGACCGCCCAGGCCTGGCCGATCGAGCGGCCGCCGGCGCGGCTGAAGGGCTGGCGCGAGCGCTCGGTGCTGCCCGGCTTCCCGCTGGCGCTGGGCGTGACGTTGGCGTGGCTCGGCGCGATCGTGCTGCTGCCGCTGACCGCGCTGGCGCTGCGGCCGTGGGAGCTCGGTGCGCAGGGCGTCTGGGCGACGCTCACCGAGCCGCGCGTCCTGGCCGCGCTGCGGCTGTCGTTCGGCCTCTCCGCCCTCGCAGCCTTGCTGAACGCACCGCTCGGCCTGCTGATCGCCTGGACGCTGGTGCGCTATGAGTTTCCCGGGCGGCGCGTCCTCGACGCGCTGGTCGACCTGCCGTTCGCCCTGCCGACCGCCGTCGCCGGCATCGCGCTCACCGCGCTCTACGCGCCGAACGGGCCGCTGGGGGCGCTGGCGGCGCGGGTGGGGATCAAGACCGCCTACACGCCGCTCGGCATCTTCATCGCGCTCACCTTCATCGGGCTGCCGTTCGTGGTGCGTCAGGTGCAGCCGGTGCTGATGGAGTTCGACCGCGAGGTGGAGGAGGCGGCCCAGACCCTGGGCGCGACGCCAGCCCAGCGGTTCCTCGCCGTGATGCTGCCCGCCATCGCGCCGGCGCTGCTCAGCGGCGTCGGGCTGGCGTTCGCCCGGGCGGTCGGCGAGTACGGCTCGGTGATCTTCATCGCCGGCAACGTGCAGTACGAGAGCGAGATCGCGCCGCTGCTGATCGTGGCCAAGCTGGAGCAGTTCGACTACGCCGGCGCGGCGGCGATCGGCCTGGCCATGGTGGTGATCTCGTTCGGGGCCCTGGCCGCGGTCAGCGCCCTCCAGGGGGTTCTGGCGCGGCGGGGCCGGCCATGAGCGGGATCCGTCTCCCGGGCTTCGCCCCGCTGATGCTGATCGCGGCTGTCGCCATCGTCGGCGTGCTGATCGTGATGCCGCTCGGCGTCGTCTTCGCCGTGGCGTTCAGCAAGGGGCTGCCGACCTATCTCGCGGCCTTCCAGGACCCCGACGCCCAGTCGGCGATCGGGCTGACGCTGCAGGTCGCGGCGATCTCGGTGCCGCTCAACGCCGTCTTCGGCCTCGCCGCGGCCTGGGCGATCGCCAAGTTCGAGTTCCGCGGCAAGAGCGCGCTGATGGCGCTGATCGACCTGCCGTTCTCGATGTCGCCGGTGGTCTCGGGCCTTGTCTGGGTGCTGCTGTTCGGCGCCCAGGGCTGGTTAGGGCCGTGGCTCGAGGATCATGACGTGAAGATCATCTTCTCGACCACCGGGATCGTGCTCGCCACGGTGACGGTGACCTTGCCGTTCGTCGCCCGCGAACTGATCCCACTGATGCAGGACCAGGGCTCGGACGAGGAGGCGGCCGCGGTGACGCTGGGGGCGGGCGGCTTCACCATCTTCCGCAAGATCACCCTGCCGAACGTGAAGTGGGCGCTGCTTTACGGCGTGCTGCTCTGCAACGCCCGCGCCATGGGCGAATTCGGCGCGGTGTCGGTGGTCTCGGGCAAGATTCGCGGCCTCACCAACACCCTGCCGCTGCACATCGAGGCGCTCTACAATGACTACGATTTCGTGGGCGCCTTCTCGGTCGCCTCGCTCCTGGCCGGGCTCGGTCTGGTCACGCTGATCCTGAAGACGGTCCTCGAATGGCGCTTCTCAAGTGAGCTCTCCGTTGCCCGCCGACGCTGAGGGCCAGGCGCTCGAGATCCGCGGGCTGTCGAAGTCGTTCGGCCGCTTTCCGGCGCTGAACGATGTGTCGTTCGCGGCCGCGGACAAGGAGTTCCTGGCGCTGCTCGGACCCTCCGGCTCGGGCAAGACCACGCTGCTGCGGGTGCTGGCCGGGCTCGAGCAGCCGGACGCCGGCGAGGTGCGCTTCCGCGGCGAGGACTACCTCGCCATCCCGGCCCGGCGTCGGCGCGCTGGGATGGTGTTCCAGCACTACGCGCTCTTCCGCCATATGACGGTGGCGCAGAACATCGGCTTCGGCCTGAAGGTGCGGCCGCGCGCCGAGCGGCCGCCCGCGGCGGAGATCCGGCGGCGCGTGGGCGACCTGCTCTCGCTGGTGCAGCTGGACGGCCTCGATCGGCGCTTTCCCAGCCAGCTTTCGGGCGGCCAGCGGCAGCGGGTGGCGCTGGCCCGCGCCCTGGCGATCGAGCCCAGGATGCTGCTGCTCGACGAGCCGTTCGGCGCGCTCGACGCGCAGGTCCGGCGCGACCTGCGCCGCTGGCTGCGCGAGCTGCACGACCGCGCCGGCGTCACCACGGTGTTCGTCACCCACGACCAGGAAGAGGCGCTCGACCTCGCCGACCGGGTGGCGATCCTGAAGGACGGCAAGCTGATCCAGCTCGGGCGGCCGCAGGAACTCTACGACGAGCCGGCGAACGCCTTCGTCTATGAGTTCCTGGGCGCCGCCTGCCGCCTGCCGGGCGTGGTCGAGGCCGGGCGCCTCAGCATCGGCGACTGGGCGACGGCGGCGCCGACGGGCGCGCCGTTGGGCGAGGTGTCGGTCTACTTCCGCCCCGACGAGGTCGCGTTCGGATCCGCCGGCGTCGCCGCCCAGGTGCGGGCGGTCTCGGCGCGTGGTCCGGACCTGCGCGTCGCTTGCGTGGCCGAAGGCGAGCGGCTGGAGCTGCATGCCCGCGCCTCGGCCGTGCCGGGGGGCGTCACGGCGGGCGCCGCCGCGCGCTTCGTCCCGGCGCGGTTCCAGCTCTATCCGCGGGGCCCGGACCGCCTGACCGCCTAGATCAGCAGCAGCACGATCGGGATCGCCGCGCCGGTGATCAGGACGATCCAGGCGACGCGCTTGTGGCGCACATGGGTCAGGCCGAGCCAGAGGCCGAGGCTGGTGGAGGTGACCAGTCCGAGGGCGACGGCGAGAAAGAACCACTTCAGCAGATACGTGCTCAGACGGGGCGAGGTGTCCATGTGATCGGGTGGCTCGGGCGCCGCGTGGGTCGCGCCACCCGGCGCGGCGGGCGGCCCCGCGTCGTCGTCGTCGAGCGCGAACACCTGGTCCTTGTGGACGCGGCCCAGCCGTTCGATCAGCGGCGGCGGATGATAGGCGCCGTGCGACTCATGCAGGTTGAAAAGCTGCAGCGAGCCCGTCAGCGCGAAGAAGAGGATGCTGGGCGCGATGAACAGGCCGATGTAGGTGTGAAGCTGCCGCACGTTCACTGTGTTCGATCTCCGATATATCCGCCCCTCGGCGGTCAAATAGCCGCTGGCGTCGCGAGCGTCGCCTGTTTCGAAGCGCATCGGTTGCGGATCGCCGCGATTTGCGCGGCGAAGCGACACGGGGGGCGGGTCAAAAGCGACGCTCCGAAAAGCCCGCGTTGCAGGCGGGGGCGGCGAACGATAGGTTCCGGCCTCTTTTTGCCGGCCCCGCCTGGAGTAAGCCTTGGTCGATCTGTTCAATGAAGTGGACGAGGAGCTTCGCTCCGACCAGGCCATCAGTCTCTTTCGACGGCTGGCGCCCTGGGTGACCGGCGCGCTGGCCCTGGTGCTGATCGGCTTCCTCGCGTTCTGGGCCTACACGGCCTACCAGGACCGCAACCTGACGACCGCCTCGCTCGCCTACCAGAAGGGCGTCGACGCGCTGCAGCAGGGCGACAGCGCCGGCGCGTTCGCCAGCTTCGAACAGGCGCGTCAGGCCGGCGCGCCGGGCTACAAGACCCTGGCGCTGATGCAGGAGGCCGACCTGCGGGCGAGCGCCGGCAAGCCCAACGAGGCGGCCAGGCTGTTCGACCAGGCGGCCGACGTCGCGCCCAACCAGGTGATCGGCGACCTGGCGCGCCTGAAGGCGGCGCTGGCGTTGCTCGACTCGGCGCCGCTGCCGCAGGAGCGCGCCCGTCTGACCCCGCTCACCGACCCCAAGCGCCCGTTCTCGGCCTACGCCAAGGAGGCCCTGGCCATGGCCGAACTGCTGGCCGGCAAGACCGACGACGCCAAGCGCGACCTCAGCGTGCTGCAGCTCAGCCTCGGCGCGCCCGAGGACATGCGCCAGCGCGCCCAGATCGCCGTCGCCCTGATCGATCACGGCGACGCCCCCGCGGCTGTTGCGGCGGTGAAGGCGGCCGCCACAATGCCGCCGCTACCGCCCATGAATGTCGCGCCAGCTTCGCCGGGGGACCAGGGCGCGGCGCAGCAACCGCCAGCCGGAGCCGCCCAATGACGACTCGACGCCACGCCAGCGTCATCGCCGCCGTCGCCGCCGCGTCGGTGGCGATCACCGGCTGCTCCAGCGCCGGCCGGATGTTCCGCGCTCATCCCAAGCCCGCGGCCATCAACAAGGAAGCCCAGCGCATCTCGCTGCTGGAGCTCGGCGATCAGCTGAAGGTCTCCGACACGCTGAAGGGGCAGGATTTCTTCCTGCCGCCGCCGCAGCCGCAGGCCGACTGGCCGCTGCCCGGCGGCACGCTGGAGCAATCGGTCGAGAACGTCGACGCCGCGCCCGACTTCCGCATCGCCTGGCGCAAGAGCTTCGGCGAGAAGTCGACCCGGCGCGGACACGTGCTGGCCCCGCCGATCATGGCCGACGGCAAGGTGTTCGTGATGGACGCCGGCGCCGGCGTGTCGGCCCACGACGCGCGCACCGGCGATCAGATCTGGAAGGCGAACCTGCGCCCGAAGTCGAAGCGCGAGCGCGAGGCGTTCGGCGGCGGCCTCGCCTATGCCGACGGCAAGCTCTACGTCGCCTCCGGCTTCCGGCTGGTGGCGCAGCTCGACGCGGCGACGGGCCACACGCTCTGGGTCACGCGCACCTCGGCGCCGATCCACGACGCGCCGACCGTCGCCGACGGGCGCGTCTACACGATCGACGTCGACGACGAGTTGCAGACCTTCAACGTCGCCACCGGCACGCCCGACTGGACCTACCAGGCCCTGACCGAGCCGGCGCGGATGTTGGTGGCCTCCAGCCCGGCGATCTCCAACGGCACCCTCGTCGCCTCCTTCGCCTCGGGCGAGCTGGTGGCGCTGCGCTCGGACAACGGCACCGAGCTCTGGAACCAGCCGCTGTCGCATACGACGCGGGTGAGCGCCCTGTCGGAAATCCGCGACATCGCCGGCCGGCCGGTGGTCTACAAGGGCGACGTCTTCGCCATCAGCCACGCCGACGTGATGGCGGACACCAACCTGCGCACCGGCGAGGTCCACTGGACCTTGCCGGTCTCCGGCTTCACCAGCCCCTGGGCCGCCGGCGACGTGGTGTTCGCCGTGGCCGACAACGGCCAGGTGCTCTGCGCGGCGCGCGACTCGGGCCAGCTCTACTGGCTGATCGATCTCGACGCCCCGCCGCCGCTTACCAAGAAGAACAAGAAGCCGCGCCGCTCCAACGCCGTCTGGTCGAGCCCGATCCTGGCGGATGGCCGGCTGATCACCGTCTCCAGCAAGGGCGACGCGGTGGCGATCAACGCCAAGACCGGCGTGGTCGAGCAACGCCTGAAGATCACCGACGATGCGCTGCTGGCGCCCATCGCGGCCGGCGGCATGATCTATGTGGCGACGCAGAAGGCCGACCTGATCGCCATCCGGTGATCGGGACCCCCGGCATGGTCAAGATCGCCATCGTCGGGCGCCCCAACGTCGGCAAGTCGACCCTGTTCAACCGGCTGGCCGGGCGCAAGCTCGCCCTGGTCGACGACCGCCCCGGCGTCACCCGCGACCGCCGCTTCGGCGCCGGGCGGCTGGGCGACCTCGATCTGGAGATGATCGATACCGCCGGCTTCGAGGACATCGACGACGAGAGCCTGGAGGCGCGGATGCGCCGCCAGACCGAGCTGGCGCTGGATGAGGCCGACCTGGCGCTGTTCGTCCTCGATGCGCGCGAAGGGGTCACGCCGCTGGACCAGACCTTCGGCGCGATCCTGCGCCGGCGCGGCAAGCCGGTGATCCTGGTGGCCAACAAGGCCGAGGGTCGGGCGGGCGACGCCGGCGCGCTGGAGGCCTTCTCGCTCGGCTTCGGCGAGGCCGTGGCGATCTCGGCCGAGCACGGCGAGGGGATGTCCGACCTCTTCGACGCCATCGACGCGGCCAGGCCGGGCGGCGACGCGGACGCGGACGAGCGCGGCGAGACCCCGCCGCTGCGGATCGCCATCGTCGGGCGGCCGAACGCCGGCAAGTCCACCCTGGTCAACCAGCTGATCGGCGAGGACCGGATGCTGACCGGGCCAGAAGCCGGCATCACCCGCGACGCGATCCCGGTCGACTGGGAGTGGGACGGCCGGCCGGTGCGGCTGGTCGACACCGCCGGCCTGCGGCGCAAGGCGCGGGTCAACGAGGCGTTGGAGAAGCTCTCCACCCACGACGCCATCCGCGCCATCACCTTCGCCGAGGTGGTGATCCTGGTGATGGACGGCACCCACCCCTTCGAGACCCAGGATCTGCAGATCGCCGACCTGGTCGAGCGCGAGGGGCGGGCGCTGGTGTTCGTGCTGGCCAAATGGGACCTGATCGAGGACCCGGGGGAGCGGGTGAAGGCCTGCCAGGAGACCGCCGACCGTATGCTGCCGCAACTGCGCGGCGCGCCGCTGGTGGCGCTCTCGGCCGAGACCGGACGGGGGCTCGGCAAGCTGATGCCGGCGGTGGCCAAGGCGCACGTCGACTGGTCGACCAAGGTGAAGACCTCCGACCTCAACACCTGGCTCAAGATGGCGGTCGAGCGGCATCCGCCGCCGATGGTGGGGGGCCGGCGGGTGCGGCCGAAGTACATCGCCCAGATCAAGGCCAGGCCGCCGACCTTCGTGCTGATCGCCACCCGCGCTTCGGCTCTACCGGACAGCTATCGCCGCTACCTGGTGAACTCGATCCGCCAGAGCTTCGATCTTCCGGGCACGCCGGTTCGGCTCACCGTGAAGGCCAACAAAAATCCTTATGCGGACGAAAGTGGCGGCGCGCGGACGCCGTACAAGCCGAAGCGGGCGCCGAAGCCCAGGCAGGTCGCCCAGAAAGCCGCGCCCCAGAAAACGGCGTCAAAGTCGAAGTCGGAAGCCAGTGGCGGCGCGCGACCGCCGTCCCTCAAGTCGAAGCGGGCGCCGGCTGCGCGGCCTTCCACTCGGAAAACAGCACCGAAGCCGTCGGCAGGCCGAGGTCCGCCGCGGCCGCGAGCGCCACGATCATAGGTCCGATCTCGGCGGGGGCGGGCAGGGTGTCCGGCTCCTCGCCGGGGAAGGCCTCGGCGCGCATCCGGGTGCGCATCGGGCCGGGATCGACCAGCACCGCGCGCACCTTGGTGTGCTCGATCTCGTCGGCCCAGCAGCGCACCATGGCGCCCAGCGCCGCCTTGGTGGCCGCGTAGGTCCCCCAGAACGCCTTGGGCTGCGTCGCGCGCTCGGAGGTGATGAAGAGCGCCCGGCCCGCCTCGCTCTGGCGCAGCAGCGGCTCCAGCGAGCGGATCAGCCGATAGGCGGCGGTCAGGTTGGTGGCGACCACCTTGTCCCAGCGCCGGGGATCGACGTGCGCCACCGGCCATAGCCCGCCCAGCATGCCCGCCGCGTGCACGAGAATGTCGAGCCGCTTGTGGCGCTGGAAGATCTCGAATCCGAGCGTGTCGATGCCGTCGCCCTCGGTCAGGTCGAGCGGCACGAGCGTCGGGCGATGGCCGCCGGCCGCGGTGATCTCGTCGTCCAGTTCCTCGAGCGCGCCCTGGGTGCGACCCACCGCGATCACGTGAGCGCCGGCGCCGGCGAGCGCCGTGGCGCAAGCCCGGCCGATGCCGCGCGTGGCCCCGGTCACGAGAGCGATGCGGCCGGCGAGCGGCCGGGGGAGGGTCGAGGCGTCAGGCATGGCGGGGCTTCTATCCCAATCCGGGCCGGGCTCAACCCACCGGCCGCTCGCTCAGGGGCCGCGCGGCGTAGCGCTGGGCGATGATCGCGCAGGCCATCAGTTGCAGCTGGTGGAACAGCATCACCGGCAGCACGATCAGGCCGACGCTGGCGGGCGGGAACAGGATGCCGGCCATCGGCACGCCGGTGGCGAGGCTCTTCTTGGAGCCGCAGAAGACGATGGCGATCTCGTCGGCCTTGTCGAAGCCGAGCCGGCGCGAGGCGAAGGCGGTGAGCCCGAGCACGATCGCCAGCAAGGCGCCGCAGACCACGATCAGTAGCAGGATCTGCACGACCGAGACCTCGTGCCAGATGCCGCGCACCACGGCCTCGCTGAAGGCCCCGTAGACCACCAGCAGGATCGAGCCGCGGTCGACCAGGCCCACCAGCTTGGAATGCCGCTTCATCCAGTCCGCGATCCAGATCCGGGCGATCTGGCCGGCGACGAACGGCGCCAGCAGCTGCAGGGCGATCGACGTCGCCTCTTGGAGCGGCGAGCCGGCCCCGCGCACGCCCAGCGTCGCGGCGACCAGCA
>Ga0302325_10009155_pt1 | contig 21672 bp, 17 predicted proteins | sample Palsa_T0_2_FD_201948 | JGI IMG/M metagenome (GOLD analysis project Ga0302325, IMG submission 201948) | Peat permafrost microbial communities from Stordalen Mire near Abisko, Sweden - Palsa_T0_2 | ecosystem: Environmental > Terrestrial > Soil > Palsa > Peat permafrost | place: Sweden: Abisko...
AACGCTTCCGGTCCCGCCCTCGACGACGAATCCCGACGTTGCCCCGCCCCGACGATACTTGGGCTCGTCCTCAAAGGAATACGAGTAATCAAAAGAAATGAGGTCACGTTGCGTCTCCAATTCAACGAGAAGGCCCTGTAGCTGCGGCAGCATCGCGAGGCCGGAGCACCGTAGCAATGGAACATTGATCTTGGGGACCTTTGATAATCCCCGAATGAAATCCAAACCTAGCGTTCGCCTGTAGCCCCATCCGCCCTTGAAGAAATGCTGACCATCGAGCAAATGAACGTCTCGTTGCGAAAGCAAGATAACGTGCGCCATTCCGCCGCAGCGCAGAACAATCGTTCCCGATTTTGGCATACCGCCAGCCTAACGTCGTCCAGCGCGCCGGACAAAAGCTGACGTTTCCTGAGATGTACTATCGCAAGGGACGGCGGAACGGTTCCGCTGAAATGGCAGGTTTTGGCCGCGCCACGCCAGGTTGCAAGGCAACTCGGTGCCGCGCACACGCCGCTAAATGAAATCAGGACGCGTTCAGATTATTCGCTGATCGTTGAAGAGGTCCCCACCCCCGCGCCGTTTCCTCTTCGAATAGTAATAACCAATCAAGACCGCGTCGGTGGTGATCGCCAGACCTTCGAGGAACATGGTGGAAGACGAAGATTGACGTTGCTGCTGTGCAGCAGCGGGGGCAGCGCACGCTTGGGCGAATTCGTTCAGTGCATCGCGGAAGTCTTTTGCGACAACCGTTTCGCCGAAAAGTCCGGGTAATGCCGATACGCTGGAAGTGGCTGACGAAATCCGCGCACCGAGTTCTGCCATCTCGACCGCCGCGGTGTTCACAAGAGTTCTTGCGGACGCGGACGCATCAGCAACCAGTGTCCCAGTCGCCGCCGCGCCGGAATCAACCTGCGCCGATGGCGTTTGGTTTTCGACGGAAAACTCGGGGCGACCCACGGCGAGCGCGCCCGTAGCGCCGGGTTTGGCGGCCGTGATTGCCGCTGCCGTGGTGGTACTCGCCGTCGTTTCAATTTCAATGTTCGATTCGTCTCGCTGAATTGGCGTCAAAGTGGACGCATCAGCGGCGACGCCGAAAACCGAAGCAACTTGTTTGATCTCGATCGCGGCGGCCGCTTTGGTCTTGACGGACTTGTCACCGCTGACCGCTGTTGCCTTGACTGAAGAACTGCTCACCTGTGCCGAAGCGAGCGCCTTAATGAGACCGCCCGCCTTGGGCGTGCCCAGGCCAGTAAGCGTGTCATAGCCGGCGGTCGCGTAGACATACTGTATCTCCCTGCCGCGGCCACGTCCGCCAAACGGACCGCCGCCGAAGGGCCCGCCAAACCCACCGCCTTCAGACAGCACGCTGCTGCCGCTGGTGATGTCGGAGAAATCGTTGGCGTAACTGGTCGCGTTGGAGTAGACGCTGTAGAGCTCGGTAAGCGTCTGATTTGAAGTCAGTGTGCCCACACCATTGGCAACCCGGTCCTGATCCGCAATGGCGATAATCGATGCCCATTGCGGCGTTCCGGCGCTCGTCCCGCCTACCTCCTGCCATCCAACGTATCCATCGTCGGAAACCGAGTCATAAACGGCAACTCCGGTATTGGGATCGGCATCATATGAAACGTCCGGCGTGGAGCGTCCGCTGCTCGCGATGGAGGATTGATACGATGGCGTCGGTTCGAATTCGCTGACACCGCCCTCGCTGTCGCTCCAGGCGGTTTGGCTTTCGATAGCGCCGGTGCTGCTAAGCTCGAGCGTCGTTCCGCCGACAGATACGACGTTGGGCGATGCAGCCGGATAATCTGCGCCGCCGGCTGCGCCATCATCTCCAGATGCGGCAACGAACGTGATGCCGATGTGTCCGCTGGGCGTTGTGAAGTATTGGTCGTAACTGGCCTCGCCGGCGAATTCACTGCCTCCCCAGCTCATGGAGATCACAGAGACGGTTGTGATGGTGCGCGCGAATTCCACGGCGGACATCAGTCCTGACATGCTGTCGGATGAGGCATCAACGAGAATGATTTTTGCGTCTGGCGCGATCGCGTGCGCCCATTCCACATCCAGCGAGATTTCGCTGTCCCAATCGGCATTCTCTGCGGGAAGCTTGCTGGTGCTGCCTTTGGCGCTTTCCTGGATAAAGCTGGGTGGCGCGGCCAGATCAAATTCCTTGTCAAATACCGCCAGATCGGACGCGATATTGGGATCGCTGTACGCATCGACGATCGCAATCGTCTGCCCGGCGCCGGTTCCGGTGATGCCGTAGGCCGTTTTGATCTGGGCGGGTGTATAACCCTCGATGCTTCCCGAAGAACTTGCCGCATCCAGAATGAGGGATGGGCTGATCGTGAGGTTTGCGCTGCTTGAAAGAAGCTGCCGCGATTCGAGCGACTCGATCAACCGATGATTTGAAGCGACCGAGCGTTTCTTCCGATTCATGACAACTCCTTGATGGCAAGTCCTTGTTTTCCGAAACGCTCTGCGCGGAGAATCCCCGGCGACCGTCATAAACGGGCGAACCACTCGAAAACGTTCGATTTTGGGATCGAGCGATTAGAACTTCACCGCTGGGCAATTCCGGCGCGAAGGCTTGCGGGCTGATGGTGCTCATCCATCGCTGATCTCAGCACCGCGCTGACTTCATATCTCTTTAGTGCTGGTCCGGCGGTCAAAACTTCCCAAAATGGCGGGTTCAACACACATTTCTTCTCGTTATGGCGAGATATTGCCGAACCGTTTCTGCCAGACCAAATTCCAGGGCATCGGCGATGAACGCGTGGCCGATTGATACCTCTAGCACCTCCGGAATCTCTTGCAGGAAGAACGCGAGGTTCCGCAGGCTCAGATCGTGCCCGGCGTTGACGGCAATCCCCAATTCCCGCGCCCGCCGTGCCGCCGCGACATAGGGCGCGACGCCCGCGTCAGCATTCTTCTTCTCAAAAGCCTCCGCATATGGCGCGGTGTAGAGTTCGACTCGCTCGGCGCCCAGGTGCGCGGCCAGTTCAACCGCCGCTGGATCGGGATCGATGAACAAACTGACCCGGCACCCCAGACCCTGAATCGCTTTGACGATCGGACCCAGCCGCTCTGCGTCCTTACGCGGATCCCAGCCATGATCGCTCGTCGGGGCGGCGGTTTCATCTGGCACCAGCGTGCACTGCGTAGGCCGCACGTCGCGAACAAAACTCATATACTGGTGAAACGGATTGCCTTCGATATTGAACTCGGCGCGCGGATACCCCTTGAGAAGCTGGGCCAGATCGTACACGTCAGGAGGCCGGATATGCCGCTGATCGGGGCGCGGATGGATGGTGATGCCGTCGGCTCCGGCCTCGAGGCAAATTCTGGCGGCATGCATAACGTTGGGAATCCCGATCGGCCGCGTGTTGCGCAATGTGGCGATTTTGTTGACATTGACACTGAGTTTGGTCATTTGATCTCGGTTCATTTTAGCATCCTCAATCATGGGGTCGCGGCCATCGGTCCTGGTGTTCTGCGGCCAGCACAGGGCAATCGCGGGTGGCGTGGGATGTGGGTCAAGCCGGCGAATGGCGTGCTCGCGCCGCCCCGTGATTGCGCCGAGTCCGGGGCGGCGCGAGTACGCTCTGCCCCGGCGTGACGGTATCGACAGCTACGTGCGGTTGCCCTGGCCGTTCTAACACAGTTTGACAGAACCGCGTGGTATGGCGGAGACTGGTTTGTCCTATGAATGCTCAGATGGATATCCCCTTCGATGACTTGAAACTCGACGCGGACGGCCTTATCCCCGCGATCATCCAGGATGCGCAGACCAAGCAGGTACTCATGATGGCCTGGATGAACCGCGAGGCACTGGCCAAAACCGTGGAGACCGGCAAGACGCACTTCTACAGCCGTAGCAGGCGTAAGCTCTGGCTCAAGGGGGAGAGCAGCGGGCACACGCAGACGGTTCGTTCGATCGCCAAGGATTGCGATCAGGACGTGCTTCTTATCCAGGTGGAACAACGCGGAGCTGCCTGTCACGAGGGGTATGCCAGTTGCTTCTTTCGCAGGCTCGAGACAACTGGCGGCGGGTGGGAAATCGACAGCGAGCGAGTCTTCGATCCATCGAAGGTGTATAAAAAGTGAGCTTGCCACATCGATCTGGCTACCGAGCGCCGGTAAGGCCGTCGCCGTCACTGGTCGAACCGCCCAGTGAAAAGCCCGGCAAAACAACCGATATTTTCGGCTGGGTGATTCCCGTTTATCTCCTGCTTCTCAGCGGTGGGTTCGCATTCCTCCGCAGTCCGATCGCGACAATGCGCGGCAATGAGCTAAGCATCGATCGCGCGGCCTTCACCACCATCAACGCGGTGACACTGACGGGTTTTGGGCAGACGATCGGACTCAATGAACTCCGCGTCCCGGGTCAGATCGGAGTTTTCTTTTTGATGACGGGCGGAACGCTTCTGGCCCTGGTCGTCGGTGGCCAACTGGTGACGCGGATCGTCGGCCTGCCGTATTCTAGCCGGATGATCCGCCTCTCGGCGCTGGGCGCGGTTGGCGCGGCGGCGCTTTTTGGCGCGGCTGGTTTGGGTGACACCGTACCGCACGGGGCGTTTCTGGGAATCAGCGCGCTGGGAAACAGCGGGCTGTTCATCGGCAAGCTGCCCGCCTGCGATGATCTGTCCGCGATGGTGATCCTGCTGCCCCTGGCCGTTGCCGGTGGCTTGGGAATTCCAATCTGGCTGGAATTAATTGCATCATTCATCAAGCGACAATCGCTCTCGTTCCACAGCCTGATTTCGCTCTCGATGTACGGCAGCGCGTACATCGTCGGCCTGGGGCTGCTGATGACGCAGTTGGAAACCGACAAGGCGCTCCCGGCGGCGCTGGCGACGTGCTCGGCGTCGGCGATCACCGCCAGATCGGCGGGCTTCTCCTTGGCTTGGATCGATCAATTCACACGGACGGGACAGTGGATTCTTGCCGGACTTATGGTTTTCGGACCGGCATCGGGAGGGACAGGCGGCGGGCTCAAGGGAACAACGCTCTTCGTGCTGTTTCGCGGTTTGCGACGATCGTATAAAGGCGGGCGGCCCGATCGCGCGATGGCGATTGCTGCTGCGTGGATCTTGACCTACGTGCTGCTGGTCTTTGTCGGGTTTTTGATTCTGCTGGAGTTTGCCCCGCAGATACCCGGAGATCGGGTGCTGTTTCTCACCATCAGCGCAGCGAGCAATGTTGGATGGTCCCACGATCCGATATCGCTGGTGAAATCGGGCCTGGTTACACTGTCGGCAATCATGCTGCTGGGAAGAATGCTGCCGATCAGCGTGTTGTGGTGGATGTCAAAATCGGCAGACCGGACCGACGTCGCGGTGGGATAAACGATCTGGCGGCAAGCAGTTCCCCAGCGTCCTACGCAATCTCCTGCGCGCCGGTCGACTCCTTGATTGCCTCTATCGGAAGGCGCAGGGCCGGCCCCATCTGCCGGCTTTCCTCTTCGATCTGCTGCACCTTGGCGATACGGCGATCGTGCCGGCCGGGGACGAAGGGCGTGCTGAGGAAAATCTCAATGATCCGTTTGATATGATCCTCGCTTAAAAGATCGGTTCCCAGACAAAGCACATTGCAATGATTGTGCTCGCGGGCACGCCTGGCGGTCACTTCATCGTGAACCAGGGCGGCTCGAATACCGGGGATTTTGTTGGCCACAATCGACATGCCGATGCCGCTGCCATCCAGCAGTATCCCCACCTCGCACCGACCGTCTGCCACGGCGCGGGCGGCGGGAGCGGCGAAATCGGGATAGTCGCAATTGGCCGGCGCATCGCAGCCGAAATCCTCCACCTCATGTCCGCCGACCCGCAGTAGAGGCAGCACGCGACGCTTGGCTTCAAAACCCCGATGATCGCAGGCAACCGATATTTTCATAATCCTACCTCGCCGCGCCAATGCCCCTTCGAGCGTTCGCAGAAATCGGACTCAGGATACCGCTTCCCGCCAAAGATAGCGCTTCCCGCATTACACCACCTGCAACAACTCCCTCTCGGAAAGGCGCTTCTCGATCAAGTCCTGAAGATGCACCGCCAGATCCTGATAAAGCGAAATGTCGCCGCCAATTGGGTCATCAATGTCACCGCTGGGATCCAGCGAATAGGTCTTATCGATCGCCGATGGAACCAGCGCCGTCACCGCATGGGCATGATTTCGGCCCATGGTAAAAATGATATCCGCCTGGTGGATCAGCTCCACCGACAGCGGCTGGCTTCGATGCCGGGATAGATCCGCTCCCAGCGGCTTCACCGCTTCGACCGCCTGCGGCGTTGCACGAGTACCGGCCATGGCAAAGCTTCCCGCGGAGACCACGCAAATCCCTTTGCTCTCAAGCAAATCCGGCTCGATGGCTAACTTGTCGGACAAGATGCGCCGCGCCAATCCCTCCGCCATCGGAGATCGGCACGTATTCCCGCTGCAGACAAAGAGTACGGTGGTTTTCAGCAAGCGTTCGATAATTCTCTCATCGTACACGCCAGCCCTTACCACTTCATATTTCATCTTATCCGAATGGAGACGAACCATCGTCGATGGCTTGGAAAAACGGGACGGCCCCGCATCGTAAATCAGCTCCGCCTTGCCTTCCATTTCCGACGGATCGGGCGCCCCGTCGGTTGAACCGGCGCGGATGATCGCCACCGGCCCGGGCACCTGCGCAAGCAAATCCGTTGCAACAATATGATCCGGGCAACGCAGCGTGATCGTCGATCCCTCGAACATGTCCACCTCGGCGACTCCCTGGGTCGCCGCCACTTCGCGACGGCGGGCCTCGGGTACATCAAACATCAGCGCCACCGGCCCGGGCCACAGCTTGCGCATCATCCGATGGCCCAATTCCGGCAGATCGCCCAGATATTGTTTTGCATCATCCCGTCGAGCCAGATGAACTGTAAACGGCTTGCCCTGCCCTCCGCGCAAAGCGCGAAGCCAGCGGATACCCTCAGGATGGCTCAGGAGCGCCGCTCCGCCATAGACTGTTTCGGTGGGCACAACGATGAGTTTCCCATCCCGAACCAGCTGCGCCCCACGTCGCATCTGCGCGTCGTAATCACCGACATTGAAAATGGAAATCACCTCCACGGACACTCCGCGATTATCCGCCGTTGGCGATTGAGGTGTCAAGGCGTCGCCGGTTAGGGTGCGGTTGATACATTGCGATGCTCAACTATGTTAGGCACCTCGCCCGCCGATCGTTACCATTTGCCGCTGCATTCCATGGCTCAACGCGTCCAAAAGAAAATGCTGGTCGTGCCGGTCGTCATCGTTGCGGCCATTGCCATCGCATGGGGAATCTGGCACAACCCTCGGCCGCCGGATGTCATCGACAGCAATTATCCTCTCCCAACCAGCGCCACTGCACCAACTAGCGCGCCCTCTACAAAGCCAAATCCCCCCACCGATTTTCTGGGCATCGTCCATGACGCCTATCCCGAGTTTCCCGCCACCCAGCCCCTGGCGATTCCCGCCGAGCTTCATGAAGGCGCACGCCTGATTCTCCACGAGCCGATCTACCTGGATTCACTGGGAGAACTGTGGATCACGCGAGCCGATGCGCCGCCGACACCCAAAGTCCTTAAGAATGCGGGGGATGACCAGGTTCATCTGACGCGTGAGTATGTCGTCTTCGTCCACCATGTTCTGGATGATGCCGGGCAATGGCAGCCGCAAATCGTGTGCACCGACTCCGATGGCAACGTCGTACTGATCAGTGCGGATATGCGCCTCAACCTCGGCAAGCGCTTCGCCTATCGCTGGGCTCTTGCCTTCGATTGGAATTCAACCGCCAACGAAGGGTTTGTCGTCCCCACCGACACAGGCGTCTCAGTCTTTCGGCCGCGCTCTCTGCCGGTCGAGGTGCATTACGATTTTACCAATTCGAACACCACCAGGACCAGCCGATCGACCACCGAGCCGACAACTGCGCCCATTGCATCCACTGGGCCGCTCGTCGGCCCACAAGTGCTTCTGGATATGCGCGGTCTTCTGGCTTGGATTCCCTGGGAAGCAAATCAATCCGGAAGCCGTGGCGCGGCTCGATTCGTGGATGAGAGGTGGCAACCGCTGGGACCGGAACAAAGTTGGCCCGAGAAGTTGCTGCATCTGATTCCACTCGTTGGCGGCGGCGTGTTGCAACTGGTTGTAAATGACGATGGAACGGTTACGGAATTGCTCGCCCAGCTCGATGCAGCGCCCGTCAATCCGAATGTGGTGAATCCGTTGATCGATCAACTCTCCGATCCCGATCCCAAGGTACGCGACGCCGCGTCGGATGAGCTGACGCGCTATGGACCTGGCCTGTGGCCGATTCTGGAAAAGGTGATCGACAATCAACCGCCCGAGGGGCACATGCGAATCGAGCGGCTGCTGGCCGCCAAACAGAGCCCGACACTGGGCAGAATGACCCTTCTGCCGGGCAAGGTCCGTGTGATATCGCGCCTCGAGGACGGCGGCGCATTGCTTGTCGCCGACGCCGGCGTGTCGGTCCCGAACAACGATCCCGCTCTCCCGCCCATCGTCACCGCGCCTGCATACATCAGTATTCGGCCGGGCGTGCCGGTGGAATTGGCGCCTGCCGCGCTGGTTCAGGATTTGCCACCCGATGCGCGTTTCGATGTTGCCGCCGACGAATGGATCGTGACTGACGACGCCCACGGACCGCAGCGGTTGCTGGGCAATCACCTCGAGCCGCTCCTGCACAAATCCGAGCAACAGTTCTCGCAATTCGTCGGGATCGATCGCAAAGGTCGCTGGCTTTTTCGGCAGCCCGGCCAATCGACACCGACGCTCGTGCTCGATCCAAACCTGCCCGACGTGACACCTCGGCTTGCCGCATGGATTGATCCGGTGTCGTGCGATGTCACTGGTTGGGACGATGGCGGCTGGCCGGTGGTTATGAAGAACGACAGCGCCTGGGCCTTGCATGCGGAAGACTGGTCCCCGTTGCCATCGGCTGGGCCGGCGCGGAAATTTTACAAATCGCTCGATGAAATGGCGGCGACGATGCCGACCGCCGCTCACCCTCCGACGACGATTGCAGCGACGACAAACGCAACCAGCCAACCATCGCTAATCTTGACCGACTCAGATGGATCACAGTATTTCGGCGGCCTGAGCACGCTGGAAGTCCACCGGCCCGATGGATCGATCGTTCAATGGCTTCTCCCCGCCGCCGCCGTCGGTAATGGCGAGGTTCATCTGTTGCGAGCGACCGATGACCGTCTGTTCCTATTCAACCAGCCGGGCCGGCTGTTGCGAATCGTGGCCACGCCCAAGGGAGCCGAGCCATTCAAATTGGAAGCGACATTTACCCGGCAGGTTCCCAACGTGGATCATTTCACCCGCGTGTGGCTGGATCCCGCTGGCCGAATCGATCTGGTTTACGGCACGAATCATCTGACGATCCTCTTCCCCGATGGCCGAACGCCCCGCGCCATCGCCGAAAAGATGCCGACGGCGCAGTTGAAGGATGATGAAGAGTGACCGCAGTTTTGCCGTCGAGTCGGATTATTCAACACGAAGGGACGAAGGAACGAAGGCCACGAAGAAGAAAAGGACTGGATTCACACGAGCAAGAACAGAATTGGATTGTTCTGTAATCCGCGCAACCTGCGACGGAATGCGCGGCGCTCGGATTAGTCATAACTCATTCTCCTTAAATCCCTTCTTCGCGCCCTTCGTCTTCTTCGTCCCTTCGTGTTGAATAATTTGAGCAACAAAAGCCGAAACCGATCAAACACCCCGTATAGTTACGAGCCCATACGCTCTGGCCATCTCCGGATAAGCCAGGATGTAGGAATTGGTGTCGTATCGTCCGCCGTTGCGGGCGAATCTTCGACGAGTTGTCGGGCCGGTCGTCGGTGCGGTCGTATCGTTGCGAACGATCGGAACCGCCGGATTCTGCTCCCCCGCCGGTGGAGTCGCCGGATGATAAACCGGCTGATTGGGCACATCGGCCGGCGGCAATGTGCTCGCTGGGAGATGGGCGCGACCATTCATATCCGCGCCGGCGTTCTGGCCGTTGTGGTCGAAAATCGCCTCGCGCCAGCGCGTCGGTTCCCAGATGAATGAACCGAGCCCCTTCTGGTTAGGAGCATTGAAGATCAAGTCGTTCAAATACCGTTTCTGGTACGAACACTCCATCGCCATAAAGGAGAGCTGCGGATATCGAGTCGACAGATCGGTGAAATTCGTTTGCCAATCGCCGGGGTGCGCCTGGCTGTAGCAGGACATTCCGATGATGTCGAAATCGGTTTTGCGCGCCAGGAAGTTGTCCACCCATTTCACAACGGCTGCGTTATCCCGGCCCAGATGATGGTGCAGCGCGATCTGAATTTTGGGATCAAACTGCCGGGCGGCGATGCAGCCGGCGTTGGTTAATTCGGCGAAATGATCGAAGTTGGAACTCCGTCCATCCGGGAACAGCATACCGCCCGAGGTTTCGTTGCCGATTGAAACCATCTGCGGTGGCGTGCCATTTGCCCCCAGTTCCTTGAGCACGTTTGCCGTCCAATCGTGAACCGACTGAACGAGTTTGTCATATGGCAAATCAGCCCACGCCGCCGGCTTGGCCTGATTGGCCGGCGAGGTCCAGGTATCGCCGTAATGAAAGGAAAGCAGAAAACCCAAACCAGCGGACTTGATTCGCGTGGCAAATTTCTTGGTGTGCTCCAGATCGCAGAAAGCTTCCTCGCGCCTGGCTGAATATCCGCCGGGCGCGTGGGGATTGACGAAGATGCGCGCCCGGATGTAGTTGAACTGATACGATTTGAGAATGTCGAAGATATCTTTCTTAATTCCTCGATCGTAGTACACGGCGCCCTGCGCTTCGTCTTCCAGCAGCCACGAGATGTCAGCCCCAAGAATGTACGGTTGCTTTCGCGCAGTTGCGGCGACAGCGGGCGATGTATCGGCCAATAAATCGGCCACACCCCGGCTACCTGCCAAAGCAAGGGATGCCATTGCCGAGTATCCGAGAAATGCACGGCGGTTCATTGAAATGCTCCTCGGTTCCCATCCCGCGACTGGAGGTGCGCCACAATCGTCGCTATGCTGGGCGAAACGAATCGGCGGACAAGATTACATTTCGGAGGCACGAACATGGTATCGAACAACTGGGTATACAGCGGTGCGGTCAGTGTGTTGCTGGCGCTTGGATTGGCCAGCGCCGCACAGGCGGACCTCACACACCGATATTCATTCAAGGACGGAACCAAAGACTCGGTGGGGAAAGTCGATGCGACGCTCAAGGGCGCGGCCAAGATCGCTGATGGCAAACTGACGCTGGACAACGGCGACAAAACCAGCGCTGATGCGGACCTCGCATACGTGGAATTTGGCACCCCAATCCTTCCCAAAGAAGGCAGCGTGAGCATCGCAATGTGGTTCAGCGGCAAGGAAATGGGGCAGTTTTCCCGCTTGCTGGACATCGGCGGCAAAGACGACACTTCGGGAACCGCGTTTATTTACCTGACCGCGCGGACCGGCGATGATGGCTCGCGCGCTGCCATCTCCGCGACCGATGCAGGATCGAAATCGAATGTGGATGGCGTTCGCCTTGATGATGGCAAGCCGCACCTGGCGACCGTGGTTATTGACGGAACCGCTAAGAAGCTCCACCTGTATGTGGACGGCAAGGAAGTCGGCACCGCAACCGATCTGGGCGACAACACGCTGGACAAAGTGAAACAAGATCACGCGTGGATCGGCAAGTCGGCGTTTGATACCGATCCCGGGCTTAGCGGGACCATCAACGAACTGCGCATTTACAATGAAGCACTGACCGCCGATCAGATCGCCGCGATCGCCAAGGCCGGGGCGGATGCGCTTCCGGCGAAGTAGGGCCATCAAGAGCAGGGAGAATAGGTACTTCGTAACACGGCCGTCTCGGCCGTGCTTGCGATCTAACAATCAAAAGATCTGTTGAATTCCGAACCATTAACCGATCGAGCCGCCTGCACGGCCGGGACGGCCGTGATACGGGTGGACATCAATCGATCGACTCGCCACCGCAAGGCAAGCGCGATCGCTGCACGCCTGGTATCGCAATGCCAGCCGCACGGTTGTAGACGGCGGCGTGGGGAAACGAACTTCGATGGCCATTTGCCCCAGATAGACCTGCAGTTCATCGTCCGCAAACGGAAACACGACTTTTTGAGCGGGCGGATAACTGATCTGGGGATTCTCGATTCCAACGGATAGCTCGGTGTCCACCATCTGGGGGTGAGCGTTGTTGCTGCCGATATGATATCCATCTCGAATTCTGATGGATACGCGGAGGGTGGACGGATCAGTCCATTTCGCATCCAGATCAACCACGTCTTCGGAGCGCTCCTGCTCATCGCCCGTAGCGGTGACCGCGGAGCCGGTGATCGGACCGTTTCGCCGCACATATTCTTGCGCCGCCTGGACCATCGCGCTCATCCCCTCGCCATTGGATTTCAACTGCTCGGCAAAAGCGATCAGCACGCGACGAGTGGCTTCCGGTTCGCCAAGCTCCAGCAGGACACTCGCCGCGACCCCATTCCCGCTGGGCAGTGGGCTGTCACTGGCCACCTTCTGACGGACGATCAGTTCGGACGATCGGTTGTCCGTGAAATAAAACCCGCCGCCCTCTGAATCACCAAACTGCTCTTTCATCACGGCGGCCCAGTGGCAAGCGATCTCTTGCCATTTTGAATTGGCGGTCGCTTTTCCAAGTGCCAGGAGCGCCTGCAGGAGAAACGCATAATCGTCTAGAAAGCCGTTGTATTTCGCCGGGCCACCCCGGCTGGTGCGAAAGATGACGCCATTCCAGTCCGCATGCCGAAGCAACAAAAATTCCGCAGCTGCCTCCGCCGCTTTCAAATATCGCGGCTCCTTCAATACATCTCCGGCGACGGCGAGCGCGCGGATCATCAAGGCGTTCCAGCTCGTAAGGATTTTAGTATCGAGCAGTGGCTGTTTGCGCTTGTGCCTTGCACTCAGAAGTTTCTGCCGCATGGTGACAATGCGCTCGTCACTTTCGAGTGCCGGACCGTCTGCCAGGAACAGAATATTCTTATCCGGCATGCCATTGCCATGATGCGGATCGGCAAAGTTCGGGCCATCGGCCAGACCGTACACGCGATTGAATAAAACCGCGGCCGAGGCGCCTAGTTCTTCTTCCACCTCCGCCGGCGTCCAGAGGTTGGACAGGCCTTCCTGGGCATCAACTTCAGCATCGAACGCCGTATAAAATCCTCCGGCGGTGTCGGTCATCTCGCGCAACACGAAATCGCAAATGCCTCGCGCCACCTGCGCATATCTAGGCTGCTTAAATTGGCGATAGGCCTCGGCGTAAACCCAGGCGAGCATCGCGTTGTCGTACAACATGATCTCGAAATGCGGCACGAGCCAGCGTGCATCGGTTGAGTAGCGATGAAATCCGCCGCCTAGGTGATCGCGGATTCCGCCGTTGGCCAGGGCATCGAGCGTGTGGCGGATCATCTTCTCCCGGCGGGCATCGGGATGATTTTGCAGATGGACCAACACGAGTTCGAGAAGGGTCTGGCGGGGAAACTTGGGTGCCCGGCCGAAGCCGCCGAACTCCGGATCGTAATCGGATACGGATCGGTCGATCAGCCGATCAATAAATGATTCATCGACATCGACCGGGGAAGACGGCGGGGAAGGCTTGGCGAGCTGGCCCAGAATATCGACGAGTTGTGCGGCCGTTTTTTCGACATCCGATCGGCGATTGCGATAGGCATCATCGAGCGCGCGCAGCAGCGTCGGAAATCCCGGCCGTCCGTGGGCATCTGCTGGCGGAAAATAGGTGCCGCCATAGAACGGCCGCAGATCGGGCAGCAGGAACACGCTCATCGGCCAACCGCCTTGCCGGATGAGCAATTGGACAGCGATCATATAAAGTTGATCGACATCGGGCCGCTCCTCGCGATCCACCTTGATATTGATGAATCGTTGATTCATCTCCGCGGCGATCGCCTCGTTCTCGAAACACTGTCGCTCCATGACGTGGCACCAGTAGCAGGTGCTGTAACCAACGGATAAAAAGATCGGCTTATCCTGAGATCGCGCCGCTTCGAACGCCTCGGGTCCCCAGGAATACCAGTCCACCGGATTGTGCTGGTGTTGGAGGAGATAGGGCGAAGTTTCCTTGGCGAGACGATTGGTGTGCTTTTCGGTCACGCAACTCCTGATGAGCACGATTCTAGAACAGAATAGTTAGCGGCGGTGCGCAGCACCGCGTTGGTTCTCGATATCGGGCGGTAACGCGGTGCTGACTTCGGCGAGCTCAGTCGAGCCGCGCACCGCCGCTAAATAAAACCGACAACCTATCGTAGACTGCTCGCCTTCCATGGACTACCTCGACCAATGTGATGTCACCTTCGATTTCCCCGGCGGCGATCGATCGCAGTCGACGCTCCTGGGAAATGGAGATGTCTTTCTGCTCGCATGGGTGACGCACACCGGCGAGCTTGTGCTGGAACTGAATAAGAGCGACGCCTGGGATGAGACCGGCAGGCAGGCGTTGGTCGGCAGGATTCGACTCGCGCTTCAGCCGAATCTTTTTGTCGCTGGAACGCCTTTTCGGCAGCGTCTACATTTGCGCGAGGGGCAGGTAACGATCGCGGCAGGGAATTTGAAGGATCGCGTTGAAGCGCGCCTGTGGGTCGATGCGAACCAACCGGTCGTGCGGATCGAGATTGAATCGACGCTCCCGATCGCCCTCCGGGCGACCGTGGAGGGTGCGCAGCAGCCCGCGCCATCGACGGATGGAAATCGAGTTCAATGGCTGCATCGCAATTCATCGTCGGTCTGGCCGGCGACGATGCATCTGCAATCGACGGACGATTGGGCGGCGGGTGATATCGATCCGCTGCTCTATCGCACCTTCGGCGCGGCGATGGAGGGATCTGGGCTCGCGCCGGCGGATTCCACGTCGTTGAAATCAACCGCCCCGAAAACTCGTTTCATGATTTCGATTCATCCCCTCACGGCGCGAGCAGTGGAAATCGAGGATTGGACCAAAACCCTCTCGCGGCAGATCGAACAAACCGAGAAAATGCCAATCGAAGTCGCTTGCGCGCAGCATCTATCGTGGTGGAATGCGTTCTGGGAACGCAGCCACATCCACATTACGGGCAATGAAGCGGCGGAAGCGCTGACCCGAGCTTATGCACGGCAGCGGTTCACAACCGCCTGCGCCGGTCCACAGACCGATCCGGACGGAGGGTTTCGATTTGGCTTGGCACGACTGCAGTACTGGCCGATGCTCGCCTCCGGCGACTTCGCCATGATGCGACCGCTATTTCGGATGTATCTCGACGCCCTGCCGATGGCGCTGCAGAGGACGCGCACCTATTTCTCTCATCCCGGCGCGTTTTTTCCGGCGGTGATGCATACGTGGGGCAGTTACCTCAATTCGGATTATGGAATTGACCGTGACGATCTGGCGGTTGGACAGGTGCGGGATCGGGCGAGTCGGTATCACTGGTCGGGCAGTCTGGAACTGCTGGCGATGCTGCTCGAGCACGAGTTGTATGTCTTCACGGAAGAGTTTTCGCAATCCACGCTGTTGCCGCTGGCTGATGCGATCATCACGTTTTATGACCGGCACTATCCGCGAGTGGATGGGAAGGTGCGCTTTGCGCCGGCGCAATCGCTAGACGGGTGGCTCGAAGCAATCGATCCGCTGCCGGAGATCGCGGGATTGAAATGGGTGCTGGAAGGGCTGCTGCGCTTGCCAGAGGAGCTGGTTTCCAAAAAGCGGCGTTCGCAGTGGCAGCGGTTGCTGGGCGAACTGCCGCCGCTGCCAATGCGGCGGGGATCGGAGAAGTTGGGTGCGAACTACCTCATACCGGCCGTGCAGTACGATGATTTGCGAAGCTGCGAGAATCCGGAACTGGCGGCGGTATTTCCATACCGGATTTATGGCATCGGCAAACCTGATGTCTCGGTTGCCCGCCGCACGTTCGAGCGTCGCGAGTTCAAAGGAAAGAGCGCGCTGGATGCGGTTCAGGCGGCGCTGCTTGGATTCGTGGACGAAATCCAAGGCGGATTCGCGCGGAGTTCGTATTCGAATGCAATGCCGGCATTGCAATATATGCTGCTGCAGTGCGATGGGAAGCGGATTCTGATTCTGCCGGCGTGGCCCAATGGATGGGACGTCGAGTGGAAACTGCATGCGCCGATGCGGACGACGGTGGAGGGCATTTTTCGCGGCGGCGAGTTGCGCAAGCTGACGATCACGCCGGAGGTGCGGGAGAAGGATGTGATTCTGGCGAGGTAACCACTCGGGCGCTGCCGCTTGCGGCTTAGTAGCGGGCCAACGATGTGATTCGACTGAGGTGCGCCGCCGGCCCACGAAGCCGCAAGCGGCAGAAGACGATTACCGGCGTTTCTTCGACGCGCGGTTTCGCCGGGTCGAACCGCCGCGGTGTTCCGTCTTCCCTTTCCGCTTGTTTTTCTTCAAAGACTGGCTTGGTTTCTTTGGCGTCCCGGTTGCGGGAACATCAGACCGACCGGTGCGTTTGACGATTTCGACAATCGCCAGATCGAGTTCGCGACGGGGAAGATCGACTTTGACGATCCGGGCTTTCACCACATCGCCGATGCCGATCTTGGTTCCGGTGCGCTGGCCGCGAACCACGCCACTGCGTTCGTCAACATCCCACCAATCGTCCATCAGATCTTCGTAACGGATCAGGCCATCGACGAGATAAGCCTTGAGCTGGACGAAGATGCCGAAGTTCGTGATGCCGGTGACGATGCCGAGAAAATCATCGCCGATGTGCTTTTTCATCAACTCGAGAATCTTGACGCGGCGGAGTTCGCGCTCGGCATCTTCGCTGCGACGTTCGGTGAAGCTGATGTGACGGCCGAGCTCGACAAGCTGATCGTGCGTTGGCATATCGGTGAGTGTCACCTTCGATTTGCCGCCCCCGCGCTCGCCGCCGCCCGCGGCGAAATAGGCGTCGAGGAGGCGATGGATCGTCAGATCGGCGTAGCGACGGATGGGGCTGGTGAAATGGCTGTAATGCTGGCTGGCTAGTGCATAGTGCCCGATCGGCTGTGGGGAATATTCAGCGCGCGTGAGGCTTTTGAGGACGGCCAGATTGATCGCGAATCCCTCGGGTTTGTCCTTCGCATTGGCGAGCAGTGTCTGGAGCGCCTTGCGATCCATTTCCTTGGGCAGCTTGTGCCCGGTCACCTGCGCGAAATGGCGCAGACGTTCGTTGTCCGAGACTTCCGGATCGGGATGCGCGCGGCGGAGGAACGGGACGTGCAATGAATCGAGCAACCGGGCAACCGCTTCGTTGGCCTCGACCATGAACATCTCGATCAGCGTGTGCGTGAAGCTAGTGTCTTCGGGGACGGCATCGATGATCTTGCCATCCTCATCCAGAACCAGTTCCACTTCGGGCAGATCGAGTACCAGTTGGCCATCGTGGAGCCGGCGCTTTTGGATTCGCCGGGCGAGCTTGTCCATGTTGTGGAGTAACTCCACCGCTTCGGACGGATATTCGGCCAGCGGCTTGGGACCATCGGGGTGGGGAATCTCCGTCGCGCCGTCAAGAATCGCCTGTGCTTCCTTATATCGCAGCCGCTTTCGACTAAGGATGATCGTGTTGGCAAAGCGCGTCCGAATTGGGCGGGCATCATCGTCGATTGTGATGAATGCGCTTTTGCAGAGGCGCGGGACAGCTTCCTGCAATGAGCAAACGCCGTTGCTCAGAACCTCCGGCAACATGGGGATCACGTAGCCGGGGAAATAGGTGCTGTTGCCGCGCTCGCGGGCTTCGACATCCAGCGGTGTGCCGTCCTTCACGAAATGTGAAACATCGGCGATGTGAACGCCCAGTTCCCAATAACCGCCTTCAACTTGCTTCAGGCTGATGGCATCGTCGTAATCCTTCGCGTCATCGGGATCTATCGTGCAGATCACTTCATCGGATAAATCGAGCCGGTGCGCGGCTTCGCCTTCAGGATCAAAATGATCGATCGCGGCGCGGGCCTGATCTTTGACTTCTTCGGGAAAATCGCCGGGCAGATTGCATTGCACGATGATGCTCTTGAGATCGACGTCTTTTTCGCCGGCTTCGCCGAGCACTTCGCTGATGACGCCTTGGGCGCGTTGTCCATCGGCGGGATAAACGGTGAGCTCGACGACGACTTTCGCGCCGGGCCGCACATGCCGGCTGGCGGCATCGGGCGTCAGGATGGGTTCGGTGAGCGCGTTGCCATCGGGCATCACGAGCCATTCGCCGCGTACTTTGGCGAGCGAGCCGACAAAGCGTTTGTTCTTGCGCTCGACGATTTCCGTGACCCGGCCGCTGCTGATGGCTTTGCCGTCGCGATGGCCGCGGTCGGTGATCTTGGCTCGTACTATATCGCCATTGAGTGCGCCGTTGTTGTGGCCGGGAGGGATGAAGAGATCCTCGCGCGCTCCGGGATCGGTTGGGACGACGAAACCGAAGCCGCGTTTGTTGTGGCGGTAGCTACCGAGAAATTCATCGCGGCTGACGCGCTGGGTCGGCAGGACGATCGCGCCCCGCGCGCCCAGGACAACGTGCCCCTGGGCCATCAGATCGCGCAGGGCGTCGCGGAAGGCGTGGTAATGCTCATCGTCCGACACCGCCAGTTCGTGCGCGAGACCGCGCGGCCGCTGCGGCTGATAGTCGGCGGATTGGATGCGCTGGAGAATTTGGGTTTGTAACTCTTTGGACATGGATACTTCGATACTTTCACGGACTTGTACGGGAATTGCGGTCATCGGGCGCGCGGAATGCGCGGACTTCCAAAGACCGATTGCCGCTGGGAAAGTCTAGCCCCAAGGCGGCAAAAGCAATAGTTATTGAGACGGATCAATGCAGTTCGTGAGGAAACCGGCGGGAAAGTTCACTTCGAAGAGCCAGACTCGTTCTCTGACGGTTGGATCATAGACGATCGCCGTGCTGTTGTAAAGATCGGCTGAAAAATGCGGTAGCTGAATACAAATGGAGTTGTTCAGAGGATCGGCGCGAAGGCGCAAGCGACTGGTGGGAGCTATTCGGCGTTCGGCAGCGCCTGCACGTTGGCGTCGCTATGATCTGGCGGCAGTCGCTCGCTGCTGCAAAAGACTGACGAAATCGGCGTGCTCGGGGGAATCGATCCCCCTCTGCGTTGTGGTGAGCGCTTTGGCGAGATCGCCAGCGAGGAGCGCTGCCAAGTCGACCCAGAGACCGGGGAAATTCTCGCTCTTGAAGATGCCGTCGGTGGCGGACAGCGGGACATATTTCCCGTCACGAAGAATCAGGTAATCGATCGCCTTTTCGCGGGTTCTCCAGACGATGTACTCAATCGTGCCGCTACGGGCATAAAGGTCTTGCTTCCTGTGCAAATCAACATTCACGGATGATCTGGCGATTTCGACGATGAGTTCGGGTGGGCCGGAGAGATACTTGTCGGGGCCCACGGACGTTCGGCCGCCGTGAGTAGACAGTACGAACAGGGTGAGATCTGGCTGTGGAATGTTTTTCGGATCGAATCGGACCGTTCCGTTGTCGCCTCCGTCGATACCGGGCGTGGATGCGACATAGACGCCCAATATGGCCGCGAGATACAACTGTTGGTTAGAATGTTCCGAATGCGAGACTGGCGGAGCCACGATGTAAACCATCCCATCAATTAGTTCGGCCTTATGGATGCCGGCCGTCGCTTCGTAGCGTTTGAGGAATTCCTCACCGGTCAGATGATCGCCGTTTTGCAGCGCAAATCCCGAGCCATCATGCGTTGAATAGCCGGTTTCGATGTAGACCTCGCCGTCGAGAAGCTCGGCTTTCTTGAGGCCAGGCGTGGCGGCGTAACGCTTCAGGAATTCCTCCGCGGTGAGATGGTCACCGTTCTCAAGAGGGAAAACTTCCGGAGCCGGGCGAAGCGCTGGCGAGGTTGGTTCGGCGAGTTGATGCATATGGTACGAATGTGCCCCTTCGGGGCGACCGCTCTCGATTGTACAATCGCGGCTACCCTTCGACCACACTTTTCTCAATTGGTTCGACTGTGACGCCGCGGGAGCGGACGAACTCGATGGCGGCTTTCACGTCCGCCTCGGGGCCGGTGAGGAGCACGGCCATGATGCCGATCTCGTTCTGCACGCTGGCCTGGCGAATGTCGAAGCTGACGTCGGGGAATTTCCGGCTCATCTGCCAGATGATCGGCTGCTCGACCTGGGAGCGCGTGGGGAAGGTGAACCAGCAGCGTTTGGAAGATTGATTTGTCATATTGGTGTACCCGAAGCAGTCGTCGAAAACTTTCTCTCCGCGTCGGCCGCGACCCGGCTGATCAATCCCAGTACCAAGTCGTAGAGGCCGTCGATTGTTTGATCGTCCGGTTCAATAAGGTCGCCCACCGCATATTTAGCGGCTTGGCCGGCCTTTTCTAAGTATGATGCGTCAACGACCCCGTCGTGATGTTCCAAGACATCCCGCGACGCTTTTTGCTCGACGAATACGGCGGTCTCGTCCTCGCTCAATGTGGCTCCCAAATGCTGCTTCAAATACGAAAACCATTTCGATGGCTTATTCATCATACGGCTCAGAATTGCGGCATCGACGGCTTGTGAGATCGCCTGCGACTTCAACTCGGCCAAGTCGTTGCTCTCCAAAATGGCCGCAAGCGTGATCGATTTTTCCTCCACGATCTCTGGAAATCTCAACAGCCATAACTTCAACAGGGCGGCGATAAAGAGCTCAACTTGGCTCGCCAACTCTTTGAATGTTCGAATGCGTATCCGCAGTTGGGACAACCGCGCTACCTCGGCCCATTGTTTCGAGCCCGCTACTTTTGTGCCGGTTTTTGCGTTCTGGACAATTAGGGGCGGTAGTCCATAGCGGCCTCGTTGAAGTAATTCCTGCCACAGCCTGTTTGTCTGCACGTAGTCGTCATGCAAACGGGTGACCGCTGCAATCGCGCTCTGGCTGCACTCTCGAATGGCCGGCGCAATGTCGCTCAAGATTCAGAACCTCGATATGTCAATGTGCGTCAAGGACCGTCTGAATCCGCGAGGCGTCCGCTCGCCGCCCGAAGTCGATGAGTACGACAGCTTCGTGACCATCGACTTGAATCGCGTCTCTCGATACGGAAAAGCCGATAGACTGCGAGCGAAGCACCTCCTCCACGGCCGGCAATTGTCGAAGAGGGACCATTAGATATGGGCCGGCTTCACCTTCTGAATGCACGACCAGCCTTCCGTTGAGTTCAAGGTCGATCATGCGTCTCCTTTCCGCCCGCGATCGCGGGGACGATGCTGATCTCATCGCCGGCCTTTACCGGCGTTTCCAGGTTCTTCAGGAAACGGATGTCTTCATCGTTCAGATAGACGTTCACAAAACGATTGAGCTGGTTGGGGGATTTAAACAAACGGGTTTCGATGCCGCTGGCCTTTTCCTTGAGGTTGTTCAGCACATCGCCGACGTTTGCGCCGGGGGCGTCGATTGTGTCGGCCCCTTGCGTGTAGGAACGGAGGGGAGAGGGGATGCGGACTTTTACGGTTGTTTCGCCCATGGGATTCCTGTGAAGTTCGTTTGTTCGTCGTGGCGTATTGTACCAGAATTTGACTCAATCACTTCTGCTCGATGTACCGAAGTGGGCAGGGCGGCCCCCCCCGGTTTTGGGTCCAGTGTAGACAAGGGG
>Ga0302325_10009157_pt1 | contig 21671 bp, 26 predicted proteins | sample Palsa_T0_2_FD_201948 | JGI IMG/M metagenome (GOLD analysis project Ga0302325, IMG submission 201948) | Peat permafrost microbial communities from Stordalen Mire near Abisko, Sweden - Palsa_T0_2 | ecosystem: Environmental > Terrestrial > Soil > Palsa > Peat permafrost | place: Sweden: Abisko...
TTCTGTATCTCAAGATCCTTGCAGTTATCACGGTCTCGACCGCAACGTTCCGAACCCTATAACGGTTATGGAGGTAAGTAGTTTAAAGAGGTGTTGTACGGTTCGTCTCAACCGTGTCAAAGGCGTTAGCCAGCGCTTAGTCGTGCTTGGTTTCCGAATCTGAGCAACGCCAAATTTTGCCCCCCACTCGCGTTTTCACCTTATACTACCACCCTCATTAACGCCTGTGTAGATCTCTCCACCTCCGTATTCGCCTCCTCGAGGCGCCAACAAAGGGTTGGAATCTTCCACGACTCGAGCAACAACGCCTGGCAATCGACGGGACCTCGATCTTCCATCTCTGCTGCAGATTCCACAGCGAACCACATCCAAACGACGCGGTCATTACTCTCTGCCTCGACCACAGACTCCATCTCAAAACGATCAGCTTCCTGTCCAGTTGTTGATTTCAGAACAGGAGGATAGTCCCCCGTCGGCATCCTCAACCACAAAGCCGACCAGATACCGACAGAATAGGGGAGAGGTCCATGAGAGTATTCAGGCACCTGCTGCACAGCCAGATATTTCGAGGGTATCAACGCGTGGTTTATTTGACTCCAATTTTCTGGAACTGATTCGTTCCGCTGAGAACTCTCGAGAGGTGACCGGAAGAGGTGATCAGAGTCCTACCTCATCAGAGTAAGTGCGAACATCATTTATTTTGCCTCTTATCATCACCACTATCGTCCATCACTGCTTTCTAATGTAAAGATGCTAATCATCGCTAGTTCTTCTGCCAGTACCATCCAAGAAATCTCAGCTAGAAGTAGCTTGTTCAGTATGAAGTCATTCCCTTCCAGCCCCATCCTTATCATTGTCGATATCTTGAGTATACAGCTCCAAAGCATGTGGCGTGGCTGCGCCATGGGCTTTGCCTGTCACTCGCAAGACTAGAGATTCCTCAGATTACTAACATCTCCATAGATACATACTCAGATAAACTTCTGCTATTTCCCAACCTCAATCTGCCGTGGACAACCACCTCTATGATCCAACATCTCTTTGACGATCGGGCTGGCCCCCCAGTCGAGGCCGCAAAGAATGGTCTCTGTACGACTTTCCAGGAGACCTTTTCTGAGGATCAGACTACTCTCAAGCACGGTCAGAAGTTGAGTGATCAGAAGACGTGGAATGATGTACGCCCTTCTTCTTCCATGTGCGGCTCAACATACTAATGAGTGTTCCGTATAGGGCTTTGACGCTGTGGTTTTTGTTCTTTCAACTCAGATCGATGTTGAAACTCGCAAGCGCGTTCACGGTCTACTCCCGTACAAATTGCGTGGTACCCAAAAGGCAGCTCAAGAGTACTGTACCAGCCAGGCTGCGTTATTGAGGAGAAAGAACGCCTGGCGTGAAATTTGGGGTGTGTGCTCCGAGAAATGCTAAATTGATATGTCTAATCTTCATAGATGCTCTGCACCAATATTCCGCAAGCGAACGTTTGACAAAGGAGTTTGAAAAGGTCGCTGACGACTTCTTCAGTGGACGCCCCGTTGAGGTAGAGTAAGACAGACCACCTCCATGTTTCTTCAATATCTGCTATGTTTTTCCTTCATCTGATTTTTCGCGTCAATTTTCACAAATCGACCTAGGAATGAACAGTTTCGAGCATGCTGACTCTGTTAAATTGCAGGTACGAAACTGGTGGCGCCATATTTAGTACCGAGCCGAAGCCTTACAATTTGGAGTTTCGCAAGGGAGATCGTACGAAAGTGCTCCAAACAGATCCGCTTGCGGACAAGACTTTAGCTCTCTTCCTCGAGGATCTTGTTATGGCCAATGAAATGGAAAAGGCTTACACTACTAAGGGAAACTATCAGAATGGTCTGAAGGTTTACCGTCACGAATCCCATCAGGAGGTCTTTAACAAGCTGCAGCAGGCTTCGAAGGTTCAAAAAGTCCGCAAGCTAATCAACATTACGACGGGCAAGGAAGAGACCCTGGAACAGCCGATGGTTTTCGACAATGCTCTTGAGGCTGCCGGACTGAATCACGAGAATTTTTCCTTGATAGGAACGAGTGAAGGTCTTGGTATTTACATCAAAAACGAGCCAAGTGATTCCGCAGCGCAGCTCCAGATTCCTCCTTTAACTAGCTTAGATGACTTTACGATTACAACGGTAACAGTCGAGGACGTCCCCGGTACTACAGGAGGTCCTCCTACATTGAAATCCGTCTCGCCAAGACAAGCCTCAACTGTGGAGCGCACTTCAACTGGTCTCAGCGATATCAGTAAAATTATTCCAGAGTCGCCTACCACGGCGGAGATTTCAAGCCTTCATGAAGCCTCTGTTGGCCCCAGTCGCCTCGCTGCGCCTATTCCGAGAGTCGCTACGCCAATCAGCAACCCCAGTAGTCCACGAAAGGTCAGCAAAGCACAAGGCGAAGCGGAGACTAGCACCAAGGATAATTCCCAGAACAACAGCAACGTCACCGAATTGGAGACTACAAGTTTTGCGCTGAAGGTCGAATCGCCCAGCCGTAAGAAGACGAAAGGAAAGAGAAGTAAGACGGGCAGAAAGGGGAAGGGTAACAAAAAGAATAAGGTACCTTCATCCAGCCTAGTTATTCAGGATCTGGAGGATGGCACTATCTCGCAAGAGCAGCCTTCCGAATCACGTTCCAATTTGGGCACCGAAGTCCATACCGAGGCACAGACCATATCTGATGATAATATATCCATTGAGGATTTCCATGGTCAGTATACTCGCTGCACAGCTTCATGATTGCTAACTTTGTGAAGGCCCAGAAGATGCTGCAATCTCGGAAGTTGATAGTGGATGGAATGAAGTCAAGCCAAGAGTCACTTACAAGTCCAGAGGCTCCAAGAGAGTCGAAGGCCACGCACTCCCGAAGACTAAGCAACCTATTTGTTTGAAAAATGGAACGCGACAACTTGATGAGGTAATGACAATTCAGCTGGGCCCTCCTAATCATGCCAAGACTGGAAACTTCAGAGAGTCCAGATCGGAGGAATACCCTGCCATACCATCGGAGGCCCGAAGTGTCGATTCAACAGATGATCAATCAAAAGGTGTATTTTCCACAACTGATCACCTTGCAACACTTCCTGCAGTTCAAACCCTATCTTGGGAGGATACTGTCAAGAATCTTACCCCAGGAGAAGCAGAGCCACTTCGAGTTATGTCTAGAGAGTTACAGCACTCAATTGCCCTCTCTAGCGCGTGCCATAGGGGAAATGCAGATGCCACCGAGGCTGATGTCCATGCTACGCCGTCTGAGCACCACTCAGCCCAACAGCCGATTCCAGCAGGAAGTAGAGCAGGTGAAAAGATCGAGATAGTTGCTGAGACCCAAAGCACTGGACTTGAATGGGCTGCTGCGGAGCTGACGTCCCCAACAAAAGTTCGGAGCGAATGGAGACACTCTTCCCTTCCACGCCGGTCCACGACTCCCAGCCTAGACGCAACTGTTGACTCCGTCGAGATTTCAACAAATCGACGTCGCAGCACCACAACCACCAGTCTCAATTCGCGTGTTAGAGTTATACAGTTTGGTGACTTCCCTCTAGCACTCTCCGAGTCGGCGGAAGTCGAGTCTGCGGCACATTCTGGTCTCACTAGCAGTCCCCGTAGTGTTGCGAACGCATCATCGACTCACCACGAGCAGGGATCAGACACAAATAAGCGTTCAGTCTTCACAGCCAGTTCTCTATTGCCTGCCGGTGTTCAACATGAAGTATCTATGCGTGTCGCAGTACAGGTTCCCATGTCACAACCTCCTTTTGCGCCTCCGCCGTTCATGCCTCAACAGTACCCACCTTACGGAGCATTCCCCACGGAACCAGGTAATTACATCGGGCAAACCGGCCCTCACGCAATTCCTTATGGTCTGCCTGCTCCTGGATCTAGGTTCCCGCCCCCTCCCATGGCCTCGTTCAATTTTGGTTCTGTCTCCAATCACGGTCATCCATTTCCCATTATGTATGGTTACTCGCCAAACGCAAGCAATGGTCCAGGTATTTGGAGCGATAACCATCAACAACTTCAACAAGAGTTAAAGCAGGGAGGGAGACGTGGTGAGAGCTCTACAAGCAGGTCTCATAATGGCGAATCTCGAAGTGATCAAATTCGCAGCCCTGAAAGTTTCGGATCTTCGTCAAACATCGAACTTGAGTCTGCACAACCAACCAGCCAACAAGGAACATCCGAGACTATAGGCTATACTTGTAGCTACTGCTTCAAGGCGGGTGTTTCAAGCAATGAACAGCCGTTGTATTTCTGTCCTGGCTGTGGCGTAGCTTGTGCTATTCGGTATTGCTCGGCTGCGTGCCTTCTTGCACACTCCTGGGCTCACTCATTCTGTTGTATGCGTATGTGCTTCTGATTTTCTACTATCACCTTTTCATTCGATTATTTACTGACACCTCTTAGAATATGCCTACTACGATCGAATGGATCCCCACGCTATGCCCCCTGAATCATTCGAATATGATCGCTGCTATCTGTCACCGGTCGAATCCAGAACTGAAAAGGAAACCCGTGAGAGATACCGACAGAGAGCATTTTCTATGTACTGCTGGCATGGCAGTTTCCCGCCGATTTTGAACTCTTGGGCCACCAGGAATGAGCTTCCAGTCGGTCTGACGGGTTTCGACGTGAACGAGCGTTTCAAAAAGACTGGTGATTATCATATCTTCAGATCTGAAGTCTCCGCCAATGGCAAGCCGTTTCCCCGTTGTGAAGTCATCTGCGTAGGTCCTTTTTACTTTACCACCACTGAGCACCTGCACTGCTGTCAAGTACTCCAAGTTACTCGCACCTCCGTGCTTGATCAGTTCTCCTTCGCATATGCTTTTCACTCAGTCTTTGATTCGATTACTGACTTTTATGGTGTTGCAGACTGTTCGCCTTCGCAACGGTGATCCTATGAAGGAGGCACTCAACCGGGCCTTGAACGCCTGCTTACTTTATTTGCATCCGCGGGTCGTCTACTTTCTCTTCCGTCTACTACGTCACCTCATCATGGACCTCGAGACCTTCTCATACATGACACCTGTTCTCGATCAACGTACTATTCATGCCGAATTCATCCAACAGTTTGGTTGTGAGTTCAGCTTCGATGCCCAGGCTCACGCTGAGGACATGGATACATTCGATCTTACTGAAGACTGGAAGCGCATTAGACTTGACATGGAAGACTTGGAGATGCAGTTTCAGGTCCTTCGCTGCTGGTTCCGTACCAAGAGCGAGTCAATCTCAAGCCCGCTGGAGCCGCGAGACGCATACATGTGATTGAAGCTCGAGAAACTCTTAGCATTCGTTTTGCCCTTTGTCATCTTCTTCGAGCAAGAATTTTGTCTTTCTTTCCTTGCCACCTGGCCTTCTACTCTCGGCTTTATTGCTGATCGCGCTTATTTGCGCAGGTGGTTCACTTTGACTGGCGTTTTCTTCTTCACCTCAGAGAAAATCCGCCTTTCATCGATGAGGGCTACTAAAAGTCTGATGGAGTGGTGCTTGCTTTAATGGAGAGCCTTTTTCTTATTTCCTTTGATGTCATTTGGCCTTTTAATCGGCTTCGGCTGGTAGCATTAATTTGCATAAATGCGTCATTTGATTGGCAGTTCGTCTTCCCCTGGGAGGAGATCTGCCCTTCAACAACTGGGTTTTACATCCAAATGAGCGGTCATAGCTTTCAGTGTGGAAGCTATTTTCGGTTCTTTCTTTCTTGTCACGGGCCTTCTTGTTTAAAGGCGTTAATGCAATAAAAGTTTTGCATCAATGGCAGGTCAATGATTGGCGTTCTCCTTGTAGCTTCTCCGAGTCACAGGGGGAACTCCTTTGAAATTTGGGGTTCACAAATGATTATGAAGGTGTGAATAGCAGTCACCAGCATAGACGAGACAAACTCATGAGAAAGAATCTTAATGACCTTCGTGAATGTGATCTTCATTCTTCTACTTCGACCACAATTAGACACAGAAGGTATGTGCAACGTAGCCACATGCAACCGTAGAACCCTGGTATAGAATCACCCCAACCGAGTGACAGGAACACCAATGCAGCATCAGATGTAAAACGAGTATCGCCAAAATAGAACGCCGTTCTGCGCCACATAACCAGATACACAACCGTGTGTGAAACATCAATTCTGCTGACCTTCCTTGACAACATCGAAAAATGAGCGTCCACTAGCCGCAGCAGACCTATCGCCCTCACCAGTGGAGGCCGAGGTCGAACGTCCTAAGGCAGCGGCTCTAGAGTTGGTACGTGCTCGGATAAAATCGATATTCCGCTTTCTCCCTTCCTTGTCACTTGCTCGTCCCTCCCGAACCTCTTGCAGAGACAGAGGGGCTGGCTCTGTTTGCAAGCGTTTGCCGATGGCTGCAACTTCATCCTCCTTGATGACGCCTGCCTCAATCTCGGCCTGAGTGAGGGAACGAGATTTTTGTCCAGGCTTGGGACCAAACGCGGGAAACTATTGACTGGTTAGAGCAAACTATCTAGGGAGAGCAAGACGACAAAATACCTTTTCGGTGTCACCGAGGGGGCTTCTGTCATAGAAAGACGGTGGAGACTGTGACTGAGCGTCGAAGGTGACATGAGGTGCTTCCTGGGGGTTGGCGGTATCGGAAGCGGTGGATTCTAGTAGTTGTTAAACCGTGCTGCTCCTTCTTGAAACTGTCGGTCGCGGAACAAAAACTTTGACTTACTTTCAGGTTCGGAACCCATTGTATTACCTCTCTTAGGACGCCGACACAGGAATATCCAGAAATACGGGTTTGGACAAATGAACGCGTAGCAAAGCAAGACGATTGCCGGATCTGAAAAGGAGTGTGGTAGCAAGAGCCTGCTGTAAGGAGCGTGTAGTAAGGAGTGTATGTTGATGCACTTGAAAGGAACGAAGGAATGTGGTGGAGTCCTGGTTGAAGGAGGATCCTTTGATGAGTCCTTGGGAAGCTGAAGGAAGAAAATTCTCTTATGCGCGTCAACTGTTATATAGGTATGGTATCAGCCCAGTGATCTGCAATCTGATTGGGTCTCGTATCGAGGCCCACGTTAGTCGGTGTTGAAGGCGGTCAGTTTAAGGTGTAATATGAATGCGGGATCAAAGGATAAGTGGAAGTGAATTGCGAAGGGTGTTTCTTGCGAAGTGGTATCTTGAGAGGCTAAGCGACGAGCTTCGCTATAGTCCACACTGAAAAGAGACCACCAAATCGCCATAGATGCATAGTCAAAGGAAGAACAAATAGAATCTTGTGGTCAGTGGTTTGATAGTTTGAAGCCCCTATTTTAGGGGCGCCTGTGATCGTAAATCTCAACAAAATTAGTAGCTGCAATTGTAAACCTAAAAGCTAAGACTGGACTCTCCATCAGTCGACTTGTCTGAATAAGGCAATAGAGGCAAGTTACCAATCCTCAAATCATGGAAGAGGCAGGCCCTTTACGCTACGCATCGAGGCCAGCATATATGCCAGGTAGAGGCAGCGGTTGGTCATCCAACAGGATAAGGCTTGCTTAGAGCATAGTATCAGCTTGATCACCATGCCTGCCTGAGGGCAACCATGCAGCGCTATTTCTTGGGTAAATGCTCCATGGTCTTTAGCAGCAAGCTTTAGCAATTGGCAGCAACTTTGCGGAACCAGAAATCTTCAACTTTAAGTAATCTATCTCTTATGGGAGATAAGATTGAGATTGTGGTTGGTAGAAAGTCGTTGAAAAGTGGTGAGACCTTCAAAAAGTGAAGTCGCTTGCAATAAAAAGGGGGGGGCTTGATGTTTACCGAAGCGCAAACCAGGGTTCTCTTGTTCCGGCCAATCGGAGCCCCCCGCAAAGATCAGCCAGCCGTCAGGCTAGAAATTTATTTTACATTTCCTCGTCACCAGCTTCACAACACTCCATAGGCACGCGACCACATCTCCAACAATGATCCCCAGAACACTATTACGCCAGGCCCGGGCAGCGAGCTCCAGCATACAAACAATCCCCCGGTCGTCACTAGCACGGCCACAATCCCGACAATCTAATCTTCCCTTTGCCCTAGCTTCAAGACCAGCCACATCGAGATGGTACTCCACGGAGCCAGATACAAAGACGTCGGAGGGCGCTGCAGAATCGAAACCCGAGGAGAAGATTGGTGAGGCTGAGGATCCAGCCAAGAAGGAATTGGAGGCGAAGAATAAAGAGATCATTGAACTGAAGGTAACGCCACTCACTTCCTTCCTTCCCAATTGTCACTAACTCCTAGTTTACAGGATCGATATCTCCGCTCCGTAGCCGAATACCGCAACCTACAAGAGCGAACCAAGCGGGAAGTGCAATCTGCGAAAGACTTTGCTTTACAAAAATTTGCCAAGGACCTCGTCGACAGCGTTGACAACCTTGATCGAGCATTAGCCATGGTTCCAGAGGAAAAGCTCAACACCAAGGAGAAAAACGAGCATCTGCAAGATTTGGTCTCATTGTACGATGGACTGAAGATGACGGAGACGATTTTGATGCAGACGCTGAAGAAACATGGGTTGGAGAGATTCGACCCCAGTGTTGAAGGGGAGAAGTTCAATCCGAACGAGCATGAGGCGACGTTCATGACGCCCATGGAAGGGAAAGATGACAACACTGTGTTCCATACGCAGCAGAAGGGATTCAAGCTTAATGGGAGGGTATTACGGGCAGCGAAGGTCGGTGTTGTGAAGAATAACTAAATGGGTAGGTTGTTTATGTGACGATATATTGTACATGTATGAATAGCTTGGGTGAGAGGCGTTGGTTCTTCGATGTAAATATCACTCCTCCTCTCCTTGGCGTAGAAGGTCTGTACGCATGGTAGCGAGCAAGGGATACGAATCGCCCCTAGTGGTAGAAGAAGGCTGAAATAAATCCTTCATATCTAATGTACTCTATTGTCCAGAAAGCTTTGCAATTATGGTGCTCTGCTGTTCTCCAGTGACATTCTTCGCGAGTTGAGTAATCGTCGTGCTTCACCTCTTAGCAAGAAGATGCCCCACGAATTACTGTCTAAACAACAGGTAGTATCGTAATTATAAAGTACCCGTGAAAGAAATAGAAATAGAAAAACAGATGAGCCATGCAAACCAACCCAAGTATCTCAACACAACTATTTCTCATTGACGCTGAACGGATACTCCGTCTCACAGATCAAACCGGACGCGAAGGTTCTCACTTGAGGGCCTCTTTTGCGGCATGAGGCCTGGGACCTCGTCAACACTCTTAATTCCAACCTTGTCCAACAGCTGTAGTCTCTCATTCTCTTTGACTGCGTTCTTTTCCAGGATCTCTTGACGATTCGCCTTGAGTCTTGCACCCAGCAGATTCGTCCTGGTGATCTGAAGGGTTTCATGCTCTTCGGCTTCATTGAGGTAACGACGGTATTGGCCGCGCTTCGGTGTAGGTGTAGGCGGAGAAGGGCGTCGAGGGATGTTATTGAGCGTCGCAGGCATCCTCATCATTAGGCGTCCAGTTGTGAGGGGCGTGGTGTCGATGTATTTCTTGAGGAACTGGACTTGACGACAAATCTCAACGTGCTTCTCGGCAGCTTCTTGTGCTCTTCGCATTTGCTCGATGTTCTCGCACCACCCGCGTTCTCCTTGCTCCCTCATTCTGTAAATATCTTCCTTCGCATGTTCGTATTCTCTGTAACCGTTCAGCGTATCTTCTGAATTGACTAGGTTCTTCTGTGCTCGTTCCTGAAATAGTGTGTTAGCCAAAGCTCGAAGAAAGAGCCTGCCTGGGCTTACCGAAGTGAAGACCTCTGGAGTTGAAGCAATACTTTGTATATTGTTGCCCCGCTGTCGACGATCCAACCAAGCAACCCCAAAAGCATGTCGCTCAAGATCGTGCATGACTCCTGGATAGCTGTAATGGAAGGAAGGTGGGGGCCGAATAGCATCAACGCCTGTGTCTGGAAGTCAGAAGCAAGGCATTCCCAGAAAGTCCAAGACAGACCGAGTGGACTCTCGAGAAGAGATGGACTTCGTTCAGGTTCATATATGCCCGACAGCATGCTGCCCGTCTCCATATCGAATTGCAATTCCGGATCTGGTCGAGGAGGAATTCTTTGCTTCTTGCTGCTGCTTCGTCTTGGTAGCTTTTCCTGAACCAAATCAGTATCTACCGCATGCATAGAAGTCCAACAAATGTATCTGGTCAGCTTGTCAAGACTTGCCGGTGTTTTCATAAGTGTTTCCTCGTATTGATCTCCAGCGGCGGCACCGGCAGCCCACTGAGCAAAGGTCTCTGGAGTGATGCGCCAGGCACGTGGATCACCTTCAGAATCGTGCTCGTCGGTAACGTCCTCGACAAATTCCTGATAGAATTGATCTTGCTCTTGTGGTGTCAAAATACAAGGCCCATGATCCCGACGCCTCGGGAGGTCAGGGAGATTGGGCTCAACCATGTGGGAGCTAGGTGGGTTCATATATGCAGCAAACAGCTCTCCTTCGCTCTCGGGATCAACCCACTTGCCTTCGGCCAAGTAGTAGCCAAAATTCGCCCAAACCATATCACCCTTGTAATGGTTCTTCCCATATGCCGGAGGGTTCTGACGGATGTATTCATTATACGTAACCTGTGATTGCTGATCTCTCCTGGGCTGATAACTACCACCATGCAGTGCCGGAGGAAGTGGTCGGTGGGGTTGTAGATTTGCACAAGTAATAGGGTCCCAAAAGAAGGTTGCGCCCCGAGGGAGGCTGCTCGTATCTGTTAGCAATAAGACTCTGATAGGAGACTTTGCTTCATTCACCCTTCTAAAGATGCTTTTCTGGCAATTGGCGGAAGCCATACTCTGTGAGTAAACAATTGTCTGCTTGCCGCCGGATATAGTGCGTGATGCAAAGGATCGAAGTAATGCTCGTTACTACCTCTCATATTGGCGTATGTAAATAACATACTTGGTGCCACTGGTACGCGTTCTGGTACGTGTTGAAGCGGAATATATGCATTCTGGCGAGCTGGCTGGTGGGCAGGCAGGGGCATGATCCCTTGTATTGGGATAAATGTGTTCTGACCAGCTGGATGATAGATGGGTATAAGAGTCGTCTGTTGAGCCTGGTTGAATGAGCTCTGTCCAGCGGTCTGATAAGAGCGCAGGGGCATCATTTGTTGGATCGGGTTGAGCGCGTTCTGGCCAGCTGTCTGGTAGGAAGCCAGATGTGCCATCGCAGGAAGATGATCTGGTGAAATAAACCTGTTAGCTCACATGAGCGAGAGAGGATGATCCGAGCAAGTAACACACAGCTAAGATCCACGGTATTGGATTCCCCCCCATCTGAATGCATTATTGCTCTGATTTGTGGGTGCTTAGCTTTGAATCTTCTTGTATAGATCGAGGGTCTCACCAGGAGGAGCGCGTCGAGTTCTAGTCCAGCTAATCTTAAGAGAAAGGGATGGAAAACGTCCAGCCAGCAACGATTTCATGAAAACAGCTAGAACAACAGAGCCTTTGTTGAAGTGCAAAAATTGTCCACTGTCAGACAAAATGTGTTGGCTTGAACGCTCGGGAGCATATTGCCCTAATGCCTCTAAATTTTCCAGGCCGGCATCGTGCTCGTGTGGCCGCCTATTTGCCGATATTAGAGGTTCAGATTAACACGTACAACAGAAATCCAAACCTTTAGAGAAGATGAAGGATATTTTACGTATGGTGCCTTCCAGTCCCCGCACTACTTAAACCGCACTTGTAGCATATTTATGTATCACGGGCTGGTTCCCGCAGCCTCAAAACATAGGTCAGTACAGATAAAAGAGCAGAACAACCATTCGAAGATTTAACAAATGCCAGCCTGCTAACTTCATTGAAAGAAAGATATTTTGATGCCTGGTGTGGAATTATCAAATTTTCATCAGAGACTGGACTTGGTAGTAAACTGCGATCAACCTCAGGAGCGTACAAATAGAGAATAGATGGTTGCTAATGACGAAAGTCAATATCACCAGGTGAAGGTGCTTTATGATGAAGAACAGATGAAAAATTGTGGCCTAGATACAGTGCACACCCTCACCTGTAAGTCCTCATTGCTTACCACCTAGATGCGAATAATAGAGGCAGACCTGGGTAGGACGTGTCTGGGTGATAGTTAGAGTGGAGTCTCTTAAGAGTGTGTGAGTCGTGTTACTTTCGCTATTGTTGATAAGAACGGAGAAAAGAAAGAAAGCGAAGGATAATAATGTTAGGGCCAATCAGAAAGATACTAGTTTCAACTACCCCTATTCGTTATCGTCTACCTAGTACTTATCGTGGCAGTATCATCACATGATCATGCTTCCTGGACCACACCTGACTTCTAGCACCTTTCCATGTCGAGCTTTCCATTTCAACACTACTCAACCTCAAATACTACATACAACTAGAGATGGTTGTCGCGCCTGGCTCCTCTCCTTACTAATAAATTATCACTAGGTCGGTGGCCAACTCACCCAAGATCCAGCTCTCTCCTTGACCACCACTACAAGCTGCAGCGCCCACCCATGAGCAGTCATGTCCTCCTCCCACTCCACCCCCTCCAAAGTCGCAAGTGCAAAAGGAGGCCTGAAGTCTAAAGCCTCGTCCTCCTCGCGCTCTTCGTCCAACAAATTTACACCAGCAATGCAAGAACGCCAGGCACGAAACAAAGACCCTTATTCCTCCTCTGATGAATCGAGTGACAGTGCCTGGGAAGGCCAGAATAAGAGGTTTGACACGTATGACTCGTTGTTCTTTCCCCCTTCCCCTTCTTCCTCTATGGTTTCATCGGGAGCATGTAGAGCTGTGGATCACGTGCCAGATATCTAAAGGGAATTGAAAGCTGACAAGGCAACAGCTACGGCAAAGATTCGGTCCTGAAGACTCAGAGGAGGAGAGAAGCTGCTATCGTGTTGGATAATCCAGAGTTATTGATGATGCACGCACAAGCTCGATTCGATGTAAGTTTATTATTCAGCTGCCAGACATCTCAGCATCTGATGTCTATCCAGAGCATCCCTGGCACCCGTCACTACTACACCAAGATCCTCTGCGGGTTTGAAGATGAGCATGACCCCTATCGAGATATGCTGAGGAACAGACAAGCTGAGAAGACCGACCGGGAACCGGCCAAAGAACCTGCTAAGGCCAAAAGAGGTCCGTAGGTAGCACAGAATATTACTTTGATGGAGTTTGGAGTTAAGGAGGCACTCGAATCTCGAACAGACCAGAGAGAGGTCCATGGTTTCGGAAATGACGAAATTACTGGTGATGATCTCCATCTGCATGGTATCGAGTCTATTCAAGATGCTGGATATTTCTCGGTATCATGGAAAGAGAAACTACCAATCAGACCTAATGAATATGACAAGTCTCATGATGAAGAGCAATATATATTATCAAGGAGTTTGTGGTCAATTCATATCTACAGTGACCAATAAATATAACCCATCTCATCATCCCCTCCGAGTATCCAGTACGCGGCAATAGCTTTGACGAAGCCAATCCGTCATTCAAAGAATGAAGTTCTATCCAAAAGCCCAATACCTCCTAGTTTATGCATGCATACCGGCCCAAACACCAGCTTATCCAAGAAAAATTCAAGAGAGACGCCATATATCCCAAGTTTTAAATCGTGATCAGGCATACCGCACACTTGGCTGCCACACAAGAGGCGGAGCCCCCGGTTTCCATCGCCCATTCTCCCAGCCATCACTCACCGCTCCACCTCCATAATGTGCACCTTGCATAGCCGGGGCCGGCGTATTAGCCATATAAGTGGGTGCACCAGCCCAGCCTGGAGGCGGAGGTAAGTTTTGGCGCATCCGGATTCGGTTTCTTCTCCTGTATCTGGACCAGCAACATGATAGAATAGAAAGAATGATAAGGCCACCAATGACAGAGGCCAGTGCTATCACTAGCGTCTTGTTGCTTTGTATCCAACTGGTAATTTCCTTCCCAACGCTAGAGCCTACGCATTGTCCGTTTGAACACTTGCCCCCACCTTGACAAGATGTCCCATCAAGAAAGTTTTGCTGCATGGAGTAGCAGACATTCGCTCCGAATTCGGGAGAGGCGCATGAAATTTGGCACCCGTTGGAGGAGCAAGCATATGTATCGTTGCCCTGAGTGTAAGAACCCATCAAAGTTTTGCACTGGAGGTCCCGAGATGTGCACTGTCCAGACGCGCAGGAGAGAGAAGTACCACAAGATGTTCCTAAGTATAATTAGTAAAGTAAAAGAAGCTTGAACGGGGAAATTACCATCTGGAGCTGTAGTGTCAGGGGGGCAAGTTGCTGCACTGCCACTACAGACCTCTTGAGGATTGCAAATGCCGGTGCTGGCACGGCATATCGTCCCATTAGAGGCAAACTGGCAACTGCTTGTACAGCAATCCTCGTTACTCGGATCGCAGACAGACTGCGAGGTAAATTTGCAAGTTGTTGGGTCACAACAAGGGTTGCTTTCGCATCCTGATGTTCCTCCGCAATCACAGTCTTCGCCGGCTTCGACAATGCCATTACCACACTGGCTTCCAGTAATTGTTGTAACGTCCTTGTTTGCAGTTAAGCAAGTGGTCTTCACACTCATCCGGCCAATAGCAGAGCAAATGTTGCCGATCGTGCAGGGCGAGAACTTTTGAATATTGGGTCCCGTACTAGGGTTCATGATATATAATCCTCCAGCATCGCAAGTCGTAGCGCTGAAGGGACAACATTGCTGGGACGCAACAGTGCTTCCGTCACTGCAAGTTGTTGAAGTGCAATCGTGGACCGCCCCAAAGGTATGACCAGTTTCATGTGCAACAACCTGCCACTCAGTGCCGGTCCTGACGACTACGTTGGCTCCGCTAATAGTTTCATTACCCGTTGATGAGGATTCGACCTGAGAGGTAGTCACGCAAGCCTGGCCCAACCACGCCAATCCAACAGCAGATCCAGTAGCACACGTGCTGAGCAGTGTCCAATATGCATTGGTATCTTGACGCTCACCTCTCCAAGCAGAGAAAAGGTTAAGCCGATCCTGAATCGTGACTGAATCACTACATCCAACATTCCATGGAGCAGAAGCAGCTGCAGTGGCAGGGCAGCTGGCATCGCTGATTGTAAGGTTCTGCAGTCCCAGCGTAATATTGAAGCTGCTCTCATATTGGACTGATGCGGAATTGATTACGTTGATAATGTTCTCTCGTGCCGAAGCAGATGAGTTGAAAGCGGCAGTGTAAGTGCAGTCCGTGGCAATTCCTACGAGCGCAACCTTGCGGGTAGAAGGACATCCAGCTGTGGATCCGATGGTGGTCGTCAAATTGACACCCGCAGAGTTTCCTCCCGTTTGGGTATCGGATTGTCGCCCGAAAAGTCTTCGAGTTGATGCTGAACCCCAGAAATAATCGTCCCGTTTCAGCATCCCAGCGTACACTGGGTGTTGCGAGTCAACATTGAATGAAAGACCGTCAGCGGAGCATGAGCTCTCCTCACCAATGCCTCTCTTCAAATCGGGGTGTATTAAACCCTCATTGTCCGCAGTGAGGCCTTCGCTGACATCGGAATCCCTCCAGACAATCATATATTCCTCGTCTCGCTCTTTCGGTATAGGGTCCAGTTTGTGTCGTGTCTGCATGAAGTGTGTCCTCATCTGCACATGATGATGGTCCCCATCAACTCTAAATGCTCCTTCAAAAATCGGGTTCTTTCCGTCCTGCTTGACAAAAATCCTTGCCCAACCAACATTGGTCCATTCGGCGCCCGGATAATGCTGCAACCAGGTGTCTCCTTTGAATACTCTATATTCTGAGCGGTCCATTAACTCGGAACTACGCACTGAGCCATCCGGTGCGAGGTACTGTATCGTTGCGCCGTTCGCGATGACATCGTGGTTCGGGGCCAGCGTCAACTTTATCCTTTGTTGGCCATTGTGCAGATCAAATATGAGGTCGAACTTCGACAATGCATGTATTCGATGTGAAGGTGTATTAACATCTGCATTTTCGAGCACGGAAAAGTAGGTTAATGGATTTCTCTCGATCGAGTGGGCTGGTGGTAGACGTCAGCCTCAACCATCTTTGCTGGGGATTCAGGAACAAATCCTACCGTAAGAACTCGAAAAGAGGAATGCGCTGACGATGACCGCCGCTATTCGCCTCAGTATGTACATATTCCGGCGAGCTTGAGCGATGTGTTGAAAGAAAATGCGGCAGGCTGGCGCTTTCGAGACAGCACCCAGCACGAGGGGATTCACTCGTCTTCTAGCCCAGCATTCAGCCACGCTATCCGTGATCACTGATTGAATACGTGAGAATGCCCAGCCGTGGATGCCTCCTCCAATCGACCAGCGAAACGAGCGACTGCCGTAAGATATTAAAAGTAAGACGTCAAGATAGGGTGCCAGAGAAGGTGTGGAGTTGGGGCGGAGTTGGGCGAGGTGTGAGCGAGCTGTTCAGATGTTCCTCGGGGTTTGGTTTGGTTTGGTTCTCGGTAAGAGCCTCTTACAAAGAAAGAACCCCGGCCACAGAATAGATGGTTCACGTTTCAGACGATGCCTTTCCGAAAACGACGAACATCAGCATGGGCTGATGAACAATGCGACGAAGAGGGGATGGGATGGAAGGTATAAGGTAGGGCACCGCAGCCCGAGTGTGTGGTGGATCTGTTGAAACAGAAACGCCTACTACAGCCGTGGGAGAGTACGAGTACAGTAATGCTGGTGATATTGCCGCGCGCAGCAAGGCAAAGAGGCCTCTTTTCAATCGGTGGGAAAGGCGGCGGCAGCCCCGTATCATGACATGCCCCGTTTCTGTCGTAAGCTTACCTTCGACGCCAGCGCTGAGCACAGCCTCAGCTTCAACCTCGACGCCGTCAAGCTTGTCTATTTGGACGCTTCCATGGGGACTCTTTGCTCGCTCGCAACCTTCAGCAGGCACAGGTGGAGCTGCTAGATGCAGCATTACTCGCGTCTGATCCTCCTCTCCCTACTAGTAGTAACGGAAAGAGAGTTGTAGGCTAGGCCCTCGTTAACGTTTCATCCTCTTTTGGTGCCGGTGGAAGCCAACCCCTGGTCACCCCCTATAGAGCGAGCTGTTTCAAAAATAAACACACTTTTGCTTAAGTATCTACGTTTCCCCTATTCTCTTTGTGGGCCTTAGCTTTCTTTCCGCCAAATTAAGTTTTCCCTCCTTCCACTAGATCTGTATATTCTCAGCCTGTGTCGATGTTTCGGCTTTAATCCGATAAGACTGGAGAAGGTTGCCCACTGAGTGGGTGTCTCCTTGGCAATCCCCAAGAGATCGCCCCTTGTCACCAATGAGAATTTCTTCGGGAAACTCGTGATGCAGCCATCAAGTGGAAGATTGCGTAGGCTTTGCATACCGAGGGCTTGGAAGGCAAGTGGCTGTGGCTGTGTTATTGCTTATCCACTCATAAGCCAGCGAGTGAAAAACAGTATTTCTCGCGTGACTGTGGGTGTGGAAATCATCGAGAGCATGGTGCGCCATACCGGAACATCGGACTGAACGAGACAACACGCAGTGATTTCTGCTAGTGGCACCATGGTAAATTGAACGGGAGAAAGTACTACCGGGCACCTTGGCTGCTTGGCTATCTATTTCTAGACTCAAATGACCGTTTTGCTTGGCAATGCTGCAACAGAACGCATGAGACGCGTGGTGGAAGAACAACCGGGCAAAGTCAAAATCCATGCCAACCAGATAATTGGAATTGGCAGCTTTCCGCAGTGTCGTTAACCGATTACAGTTAATTCCAGTCACGTAAGGGTCTCGTATCATGGAGTCTTCCCCTCTCAACATTTATCATCCGCTTTTTTCGCTTGTCACAACCACCCGAGGGGAGTGACATTTGCAGGACTCCCATATTGTCTGCCATAGTATTTCATTTTCGCAGGTACAAAAGCTACATTGAAAACATTGATAATTGACGCCAGTGAACGATTATCATTTTCAACCAAGAAAGAGAAACTCAACTCCTCCGGGAATCCTTTTGCAACGCTAGAAGCACGCTTTCTTCTCTACTTCTTCTTTGCCTGGTGCACAACCTCGATGATCGTGTCTACAACGCTGGGATCAGACAGCTGAATGGCACTATTAGTGGGTGCAATTTCATCTTGACGGTGCCGGGAACTTACGGTGGATGTATCGCCGAGCTGGTCTTCCTCGCCAGCAAGAATCTTTCTCAGGATACGACGCATGATCTTCCCACTTCGGGTCTTGGGCAGATCAGGAACGACGAAGATGGCCTTGGGGGCCGCAAAGGGACCAATACTCTTTCGGACTTGGAGAACGAGATCCTTTCTCAGTTGGTCGTTGATCTCATTGCCATCTTTGATGGAGACGAAGGCGTTGACGGCTTGTCCGGTAAGTTCATCAGTGATACCAACCACAGCAGCTTCTGCAACGGTGTGATGCTCGATCAATGCAGCTTCAATTTCGGCAGTGGAAAGACGATGCCCAGAGACGTTGACGACGTCATCAACACGACCTCGGATCCAGTAGTAGCCTTCGTGGTCACGTCCAGCTCCGTCGCCCGTGAACTGGGGAAAGTTAGTGGATGGCTTCGATCAACAAACCAAGTGGTTGACTCACATAGTATCCCTTGTAGACATTCAAGTAAGTGTCCATATATCTCTTGTGTGCGCCCCAGACTGTGCGGGCCATGCTAGGCCATGCCTGCTTGAAAGCCAAAACACCCTCGACATCATTTCCATGAATCTCCTCTCCCGAGACAGGGTCGATGATCGCTGGCTCGATACCGAAGAATGGAAGAGAAGCACTGCCTGGCTTGGTGGGAGTCACACCGGCGAGGGGGGTAATGACATTGGAGCCGGTCTCGGTTTGCCAGTACGTCTATGGTTTGGTCAGCTATGTTTTTAAGGTTTTCACATCGCAGCTTACGTCGACGACATGAGCTTCTTCCTTTCCAACAATTTCAAAGTACCATTTCCATACTTCTGCGGCGATTGGCTCGCCGACGGATCCCAAGACTCTGAGATGTTTCATCTCATGTTTGACGTGCTTGTCGCCGGCTCTCTTCAGCAATCTCAAGGCAGTTGGCGCAACATAGAACTGGGTCACCTGGTGCTTGGCAATAACCTCCCAGTATCTAGAGAAATCAGGGTAGGCAGGCGTTCCCTCGAAGACGACCGTGGCAACACCGAGCAGGAGAGGAGCATAGACTACGTAGGTGTGGCCAGTGATCCATCCAACATCACCACCGCAAAAGAACTTGTCAGAGTCATGGATATCAAAGACATATTTTCCGGTGCAAGCAGCTCCGACGAGATAGCCAGCAGTGGAGTGCATCACGCCCTTGGGCTTGCCAGTCGAACCCGAGGTATAGAGCAAGAAAAGTGGGTCCTCAGAGTTCATTGGCTCAGGGGCAATGTAGGAGGGCCACTTCTCGACCTCCTCGTGCCACCACCAATCACGGCCCTTGGTCCAGGGCACATCAGCGCCGGTGCGCTTATACACCAAGCAGTGCGTGACATCTGGGCATTGCTTCAGAGCATCGTCAACAATCTTCTTTGTCCCGATCAGCTTCCCGCCTCGCTTTCCCTCATCCGTTGTGATGACGACCTTGGATTGAGCATCAATGACACGGTCGCGAAGGGAGTCGGAGGAGAATCCTGCGAACACGACCGAGTGGACTGCTCCAATCCGGGCGCAGGCTAGGAAGGCAATGAGCGCCTCGGCAATCATGGGCAGGTAGATGGCAACCGTGTCTCCCTTCTTCACACCCATCTGCTTCAGAACGTGAGCAGTCTTGCAGACTTCTCTCAGCAGCTCGCTGTACGTGAGAGTGCGTCCGTCGGCAGCGTCGTCGGCCTCGTAGATAATGGCTGCCTTGTTGGGGTGCTTGATCGCGTGCCGGTCAACGCAGTTGTAGGAAGCATTGAGCTGGCCTTCCAAAAACCACGCGTTGTCTCCGTTCGTGAGGGAGCCGGAGTGAACTGTCTGGAAGTCTCGCTGCCATGTCAGGAGCTCTCGAGCTTGCTTCGCCCAGAACTTCTTGGGTTGAGTAATGGATTCCTTATATAGCTCCTTGTACTCGTCCAGGCCTGGCCCAGTGTCAGCTTCGAGTGCACAGAATTGTTTCCATGGAGCTCTTACCGCTCAAATGAGGCTTGCTAGGATGTTCTGCAGCATTGTTAATTCACCGCGACAGCTATCGAAGCTGCAGGTGGGGGCTTACTCAGGAACATCTTCTTTGGCGGATCTGAAGCTTGTTAGCCCGACTGCATTGACTTCTCTCATCTTTGCTGGACTCACGGAAAGTATCCACCTCGTGGGCCTCAGCAACCACGGGGTTGCTGGGCGGCTTGGTGTTGCCTTCAGACATCGTTGCTCTGCTGCCGGAGTTCTGCAATCAGGAGAGGAACAATTTGGCAATCGAACGGGCGAGTGCGGGGTTACTCTCAAGCGAACAGATCGAGATCTGGGGCCGTGGCGTTGATCAGTGCACGATACTGAAATGGATTGACGAGAAGAGCTGAGTGCTGCGAGTTAATTTACAGCTATCGGGAGACGGCGAGGATTGAAGGGAGACGAGGACTGGGGCTGAGGTAAGAGAGAGGTGGAAGAAGAGACAAGAGAAGGAGTGAAGGAAAGAAGCTGCGGGCGATGCCACTTCTTTTAAGACTCTCTCCCCCCAGCCCATTAATTGCTCTGCTCTGCTCTCCTCTCCTCTCGGGGCAAGGGACGTTCTGAATCCGTCAGTTGACGGAGCTTCCAGCATCAACTACCCCGGCTATTCTGGAACATCGATGGGATGTGACTGGCTCGACGCGGGCGCCGGGAGGGTTTTTGCGAGCCCTGGCTGGCCCTTGGAGCTTGTTGCGCTCATCCGAGGCCAGAGAAGCATGGGCAGGGCCAGGACATGGCATGGGCAGGATGTGGGGTCGAAGCGATCCTCGAGGCCAAACCAAAAACCTACCGTACCAGACTGCCCAACTATCACCACTTAAACAGCGCCAGACCAAGCCACACCGGGAATTGCCCCTCAGCTCACGGCCTAAGAGGCTAAGATCCTCAGCCCATGTCATAGGTACGGAGGTATGTTGGTTGCACTTTTGTATGATGCTATCCTCGACCTGCTGCGAGGCCGTGCAGGACTCCGGAGATGTGTGAACGCACACAAAATTTGTCAGGTGTGCAGGCTTGCTATGGACCTTGCAGTGCTCTGCACCTCTCTGCAGCGGCCTCATTCTGGTGGTTGGAACGCCCCAGAATTATTGCTGACCTCCACCTGCTTAGTGGTCCTCACGACACTTTACGCGGTTCACGGTAACATCCAGCTGGGACCTGGTGAACTTGGAATTCATGTTCCACTCTCCGCAAGGGCAATCCCTCTTCCTGGCCATCCATGGGTCGCAATGGAATCATACCAACTCATGTTGATCACCTAACTACCTCTACCTACCTCCCTCGCTATGTGGCATGTTCTGATCTCCTAGGTATGGCGGGGTAGCTCAGTGAGGGAGGGCACGGTATGCAGGCTGCACCTCGCCCGGAGAACTGCGGTGCGGCTTCCTTCTTCCCTGTCGGCGACAGGCCCGGCAACAAGCCGACCGTTGCTGTTGCTGCTACTGCTAACTGTTGCTATTGCCATTGCTATTGCTATTGCTATTGCTATTGCTACACCCACGACCACGACCGTCCTTGGGGCGGGGGGCGGGGGGGTGGTGGGGGGGGGGGGGGGGGT
>Ga0302325_10009159_pt1 | contig 21669 bp, 19 predicted proteins | sample Palsa_T0_2_FD_201948 | JGI IMG/M metagenome (GOLD analysis project Ga0302325, IMG submission 201948) | Peat permafrost microbial communities from Stordalen Mire near Abisko, Sweden - Palsa_T0_2 | ecosystem: Environmental > Terrestrial > Soil > Palsa > Peat permafrost | place: Sweden: Abisko...
ACCTGCGGCACGACGGCCCTGAGCACATCCTCGCCTTCGCTCCAACCCGCTCCGGTAAGGGTGTCGGCTTGGTTCTCCCGACGCTGCTCTCGTGGCCGCACTCGGTCGTCGTGCACGATATCAAGGGTGAGAACTGGGCCTTGACCGCGGGCTGGCGCTCGAAGGACCTCAACGGCCGCTGCCTCAAGTTCGACCCGACCGCGACCGACGGTTCGTGCTCGCGCTTCAACCCGCTCGCCGAGGTGCGTCTGCGCACCGAGTACGAGATGCAGGACGTGCAGAACATCGTCGGCCTCATCGTCGATCCCGACGGCACGGGCGGCGGCGGCGGCGAAGCGCACTGGATCGCGACGAGTTCGATGCTGCTCTGCGGCGTGGCGCTGCACGTGCTCTACGCCGAACCCGACAAGTCGCTCGGCGGCGTGGCGCGCTTCCTCTCAGACCCGACGTTCACGTCGACCGAAGAGATGTTCCAGTACATGCTCAACGCGACCCACGATCCGGATCTGGAGCTGGGCTGGAAAGATTCGCTCGGGCAACCGACCGGAACGCATCAGGTCGTCGCGATGGCCGCGCGCGACATGCTCAACAAGGACCCCAAAGAGGCCGCCGGCGTGCTCTCGACGGCCACCCGCTTCCTCACCCTCTTCCGCGACCCGATCGTGGCCAACAACATTGCCGGCAGCGACTTCACGATCAGCGACCTGATGAACGACGAGAAGCCGGTCAGCCTCTACATCGTGGTCCCGCCCTCCGACATCGACCGCATCAAGCCGCTGACGCGCCTGTTGATCAGCCAGATCCTGCGCATCCTCACCTCGCACATGGATTTCAAGGACGGCCGCAGCGTGGCGGGCTACAAGCACCGCCTGCTTATGCTGATCGACGAGCTGCCGTCCCTCGGCAAACTCGAGATCCTGCAGACGGCGCTCGCCTACATCGCCGGCTACGGCATCAAGGCCTATCTGATCACGCAAGACCTCGGCCAACTGACCGCCGCCTACGGCGGCTCGAGCGGCCGCGACGAGTCGATCGTGGCCAATTGCCACGTGCTCGTCGCCTACGCGCCCAACAAGCTCGAGACGATGGAACTGCTCTCGAAGCTGGCCGGCAACACCACGATCCGGACCGAGAACAAGACCTACTCCGGCGGCCGCATGGCGGTGATGAAGGGCCAAGTCACGGTCGCCGTCCAGGAGCAGGAACGCCCGCTGCTGACGCCCGACGAGGCGCGCCGCCTGCCGCCCGACGACGCGCTGGTCTTCATGGCCGGCCACCCGCCCATTTACGGTAAGAAAATCAAATACTATTCGGACCCGGTCTTTTCCGAACGCGCGAAGATACCGGCCCCTGTCAACACGCCGCACGTCCCCGCCACACCCGTCGAAGCGACGCTGTAAGTGGGTCGAAAGCGGATTGTAAGAAACTTCGAGATTAGATGAACGAAGCACCCCATCGCGAGGCTGTTCCCGAGACCCTAGCCGAGCAAAAGCGCAAGCTGATCCAAGAGAAGCTGGTGCGCGAGCTCGGGCCTGGCATCATGGGCGCGCTCGCCGATCCGAAGATCGTCGAGATCATGCTCAATCCCGACGGCGTGCTGTGGTTCGACGTCCTCGGCGAGGGGATGAAAGATTCGGGCGTCCGCATCGGCTCGGCCAAGGCCGAGAACATGCTCGGAACGATCGCGGCGATGCTCGACGTGACCCTCAACAACGAGAATCCGACCCTTCAGGGCGAGCTACCGATCGACGGCAGCCGCGTCCAGGGGATTCTGCGCCCGCTCGTGTCGGCGCCGGCGTTCGCGATCAGAAAGAAAGCGGCCCTGGTCTACACGCTCGCGGACTACGTTTCGAAGGGCATCCTCGACCAAGCCCACTCGGACGCCCTCAAGGCCGCCGTCCGCGCGCGCGAAAACATCCTGATCGTCGGCTCGACCGGCTCAGGCAAAACGACGTTGGCCAACGCGATCCTCGACGAGATCAGCAAAGTCGCGGGCGCGGACCAACGGATCGTCATCATTGAAGATACGGTCGAACTGCAGTGCACGGCTCCCAACGTCGTGGCCCTGCGTACGAGCGATCACGTCGATACGACCGGCTGCCTGAAGGCCACGATGCGCCTGAGGCCGGACCGTATCTGCGTCGGCGAGGTCCGCGACCACGCCGCTTTGGCCCTGCTCAAAGCCTGGAACACCGGCCACCCCGGCGGCCTGTGCACCGTCCACGCGAACAGCGCGGCGGCGGGTTTACTCCGCATCGAACAATTGATCGCCGAGGCGAAGGGCGTCCAAGCGCAGCCCTTACTGATCGCCGAGGCCGTCAACGTCATCGCGTTCATCACGAGGACCTCAACCAGCCGTCGCGTTACCGAAATCGTGCGCACTCACGGGCTCGACAACAACGGCAACTACATCACCGAACAGATACCCATGTCAGCTACAGAAGGAGCTCCGACTTGAGCCGTTATCTCCCGCATCTCCGTACCGCCGCAGCGTTCGGCATCGTGTTCTTCATGGCGACCGTCGCCGCCCACGCGTCGAGCACAGTTTCCCAGTTCGACACGCCCATGCAGAATCTCCAGAACTTCCTCACCGGAACCCCGACGAAGATCATCTCGATCATCGCCATCGTGGTCGCCGGCATCGCCCTCATCTTCGGCGAGGATCTCGGCGTGTTCGCCAAGCGCCTCCTGATGGTCGTTATCGCGACCGCCATGATCGCCGGCTCCGCCAGCATCGCCGGTTCGCTCTTCGGCGCCGGGGCGCTGATCCGCTAAATGACCGACCATCCCGTTCGTTCACCGATTCGTCGCTCGCTGCTGCGCCCGTTACTCGTGCTCGGCGGCGAGCGCGAACTGGTGATGGCGTCCGGAATGATTACGGCCATTCTCGTGTTTTCGCTTGCGAATCCGATCGCCGCGGGAATCGGCATCGCCTTTTGGGGCGTTGCTCTCGCGGTCTTCGGACGCATGGCGAAACACGATCCCCAACTCACGAAAATCTACGTGCGGCACGTCAACAAGAAACTGTACTACCCGGCGCGCCCGCACTTCACGGCTACCGACCCAGAGATCAAAAAGCACCAATAGGAAGCGCCAATGGTTTGGATTCTTGTCGGCTCTATTGTCTGCCTCGCGCTTTTGTATTTCGGTCTGCGAGGCCAAAGCCCGAGTATGTTACGTGAATTCCGAACGAATTTACGGGGCTATTCGGACCTGCTCGTTTATGCAGCCGTCATCGAAGACGGCATCATCCTCAACAAGGACGGCTCGCTCTTAGCCGGTTGGGAATACCGCGGCTACGACATGGACTCGTCGAGCAATCTCGAGCTCGACGCGCTTGCCGAACACGCGAACGCCGCCTTCAAGCGCCGCGACAACGGCTGGATGATGCACGTCGACGCGATCCGGCGACCGGCTCGTTCGTATCCGGAGGGCGCTGCCTTCCCCGATCGTACGACCGAGATCATCGACGAGGAACGGCGTCTTCAGCATCAGGCCGAGTCGTCTCACTTCGAGACGAGCTACGTCTTGATTTTCACGTACTTGCCGCCGGCCGATGCCAGCGACAAGGTGACGCAATTCCTGGTCGAGGGCGACAAGGACGAGAGCGACACCAACAGCGGCGCGCGTGCGCTACGCACCTTCAAGGCCGCGCTCGGCGAATTCGAAGACAACCTGTCTTTCAACCTGCGCTTCCGCCGCCTCAAGTCGCGCGAGACCGACGTCAACGGCGAGAAGATCACCATGGACGATCTGCTCTCGCACCTCAACATGTGTGTCACGGGCGACCCCCACTACATCCGCTTGCCTGAGACGCCCATGTTCTTGGACGGGCTGCTAGGCAGCGTCGATTTCTACGGCGGTCTCAAGCCACGCATCGGAGGGCGCCACATCCGGGTCATCGGGATCACGGGATTCCCGAACGAAAGTTATCCGGGCATCCTCGAACGCCTCAACCGCTTGCCGATGTGCTACCGCTGGTCGAACCGCTTCGTTTTCCTCGACCCGATGGACGCGCGCAAGAAGATGGAAGGCTTCCGCAAGAAGTGGGCCATGAATCGCAAGTCGATGAAGGGCTACCTCTCGGAGCAGACCGGTTCCGGCGCTGCGGCCGCACCCGTCAACAACGACGCCGACTCGATGGCTTACGACGCGTCGGCAGCGCTCGACGATTTGTCGTCCGACCGCGTGCGGTTCGGCTACTACACGAGCGTCATCGTGCTCACCGACGAAGATCCGACCGTCGTCGAGCAACAGTCGCGCGAAGTGCTCAAGCTGCTCTTCAACCTCGGCTTCAACGCCCGCGTCGAAGACGTGAACGCGGTCGAAGCGTTCATCGGCACGCATCCCGGCAACGGCTACGCGAACATCCGCAAGCCGCTCGTGCACACCCGCACGGTCGCCGACTTCCTCCCGCTCACGAGCGTCTGGGCCGGCGAGCCGAACAACCCGTGCCCGTTCTATCCGCCCAACAGCCCGCCGCTCGCGTTTACCGCAACCAGCGGCGCGACGCCGTTCTGCCTCTCGCTGCACGTCGGCGACGTCGGCCACACGATGATCCTCGGCCCGACCGGCGCCGGTAAATCGACGCTGCTCGGCTTGATCACCGCATCGCAGTTCCGCTACCCGAACGCGCAAGTGTTCATCTTCGACAAAGGCTACTCGGCCTATCCGCTCGTAACGGCCGCCGGCGGCCAGCACTACGATCTGATGGGCGAGTACTCGAGCCCGAACTTCTGCCCGCTCGCGAACGTCGATGACCAGGCGGAGCGCGCGTGGGCCGCGGAGTGGCTCGAGACGATCATCACCCTGCAGGGCATCTACGTGACCCCGCAACATCGCAAGGCAATCCAGCACGCGCTGACGCTGCTCGCCGATAGCGAGAGCCGCACGATGACGGATCTGCTGAACGGGCCGTTACAGGAACCGGCCTTGCGCCAGGCGCTGGATCGCTACACCCTCGACGGCCCGCTCGGCACCCTGATCGACTCGCGCAGCGACTCGTTGAAGGACGATCCGTTCCAGGTCTTCGAGCTCGAGCATCTGATGGAGTCCGGCACGAATGCCCAAAAGAACATCGTTCCGGTTCTACTCTATCTGTTCCACCGCATCGAGCAGCGGCTCGACGGGCGCCCGACCTTGATCGTCCTCGACGAAGCTTGGGCGCTCATCGACGACGCGCTCTTCGCGGAGAAGATTCGCGACTGGCTCAAGACGCTGCGTAAGAAGAACGCCGCCGTCGTGTTCGCGACCCAGAGCGTCACCGACGTGCTCGACAAACCGATCACGGCGGCCGTGCTCGAATCGTGCCTCACGAAGATCTTCCTGCCCAATCCGCAAGCGCGCAGCGAGATCTCGTCGCAAGCCTATCGCAAGATCGGTCTGACCTCGCGGCAGATTGAGATCCTCTCGTACGCGACGCCGAAGCGTCAGTACTACTACACGAGCCCGCTCGGGCAACGGCTCTTCGACTTGGGTCTGGGGCCGGTGGCCCTCGCCTTCGTCGGTGCGTCCGGTAAAGAAGACCTCCTCAAGGTGCGCGAGTTGGCCGCCACGTACGGCGCCGATTGGCCCGCCGAGTGGCTCTGGCGGCGCGGACTGCAAGGTCCGGCGGCGCACTGGATCGGCGGCCACGCCGAAGGCGACCTTGCGATGACGCTGCTTCAGCGCCACCGCCAGACCTGGCCCGCCGAGTGGCTGCGCCGGCACGGCCGGGAAGACGCGGCCGAAAAATGGATCGACTACTACGTTCCGGCCACGGCCAACGGCGCGCAACACGAAGTCGCGCCGGCTCGCTCGGGGGCCGCGTCGTGAGACGCCTCAACGCGGTGATGGTGGGAGCGGCGATCGCACTCGTCGCCTTCACCTTCCTGCTCGCAGCGCCGGCGCTTTCGCAGCCCACGTTGCCCAGCAGCATGTTCACCAATCTCGCCAACGCGGGCTGGATGACCACGCTCAAGGGCATGGCGCACACGATCTACATCGGCTTGTTCACGGTCGAGCTCGTTGTGATCGGCGTTCAGGGCGTGATGTACAAGGACAACGTCTACGAGTTTCTCCAGGGCTTTGCGTTCAAGGTTCTCGTTGCGAGCTTGTTCCTCACGATCATCGGCAACGCCGACACGATCTTCCCATTGATCGTGTCCGGCTTCCAGCAGGTGGCTCTCAACACGACCGGCGGAACGGCCGGCAACCCCGACGGACTCGAGCTGCACCTGCTCGGTTACTCGGTACAATATTTCCTGGCTGCCGACATCAGCCGCGCAGCCGACTCCGCTGAGGCCGCCGCGGCCGGTATCGTCGTGTTCGGAACGGGCTTGCCCGGGCTGTCGACGGCGTTCCTGATGGGGCACGAAAACTTCGCGCTCTTCTGCATCGCGCTCGGCATGACGTGCGTCATGTCGGCCGCGGGCATCCTGTTGACCTACCTGCTGCTCACGTTCGAGACGCAGATCATCATGGTCATCGGCGTCATCTTCCTTGCGTTTCAAGGCAGCCGGTTCACGGCTCAGTTCGCGCAAGGCTACATGAGCTATTGCATCAACATCGGCACGAAATTCTTCGTCTTCTACTTCATGGTTGCGATTCTCAATCAGGTCATGGACAACGCCGACTCGAGCCTCGGAGCATCGATCGCGTCGCTGGCCGCGGGTGCGGCGATTCCGTTCGGGGCCGGTTCGATCGCGATCGTTGCACTCTCGTCGCCGATTCCCGTGATCGCCGTCATCGTCAGCATCTTGGTCGCGGCGATTCCAAATTTTGCGGGCAGTTTGCTCTCGGGCGCATCGGCACTCAACGCTCAAAACGCGATGCAATCCGGTCCCGTTCAGTCGGCGGTCGGCGGCATGGCGGGCGGCTTCAGCGGTGCCGGCAAGGCCGCGGCGGGCGCTGCGGCGAGTCAGATGTCGAGCAGCAGCAGCTCGGGATCGGGTTCGGGCGGCGGCCTCGCGTCGGCCGGCAGCGAGGACATGCAGGCGCCGAGCGGCGGCAGCTTCGATTCCAACGCGGCGTTCGCGCCCGGCGGAGGCGGCGGCGGCGCGTCCAACGGAGCATCGGGCGGCGCACCGGGCATGCAATCTGGAGACGGCGCAACCGGTACCGGAGGGACATTCCTCGCCGACAACCCGGGCGGGTTGGGCAGCGGCGGCGCAGGGGGATCGGGCAGCGCCGGCGGTGGCGGTGTCGGCATGATGTCGGGGGCGATGGCGGGTGCGGCCGTCGGCGGGACCGAGGGCGCGCTCGTAGACGAAGCCGGTTCCGGCGGCGGTGACGTTTCCGGTGAAGGTCCCGGCCCAGACGACATCTCCGGTCAGCCGCCATCGTCCGGGATGGGTGATAACTACACCGGGCAGAGTCCCGATGAAGACCCGGATGAGCCGCTGGAAGCCCGCAAAGTCTCGGACATCAAGAAAATGACGCCCGAAGAAGTGTATGCGGCAGCCTCAAATAGCGACTTCAGTAAGCTGAGCCCGTCGCAGCGCGACGCGATCATGGCGAACCCTGAGCAGCGCCAGGCCGCGCAGCAAGCCTACCAGGACAACTTCGGGAAAAACTTCATGAAGAACGTTGCAAGCAAGCAGACCGATTGGACGGCTGCGGCGGCCGCTGCAGTTCCGAAGGCGGATCCGCCGCCTGCTGCCGTCCAAGTGCGCATCACGAATCCGGATAAGCTCTAGTGCTGCGGGCGCTGGTCGCACCGTGCCTGGTGCTCGGATTCGCGGCGATCGCGGTCTTCGGTCTGGGAACCCGGCCCGGTGCGATCCCGCACCCGGCCGGGAGGATCGTAGCGGGGAGTTGCGCCGAGGGCAGCGGCGGCGGCGTACACGGGCGCGCGCCGGTCGGCGGCGGCGTGCTCGTGGTGCAGATCGTTCCGGACGACTCCTACGGTGCCGCCTTCTTGAATGCGATTCGCGACCGCATGCAGTTGGCCGAGCGGCCGGCCGCGGTCCTCTCGGCCGACGACCTGCAGCGTTTCGAAAGCCAAATCCGCTACGCGCAGATGGATCGCACCGGTCAGTTTAGCTGCCACGCGCTCGATCCGGGACGTTATCTCGCCGTGGCGACGACGACGCGGTTCGATGGCGAACTCCAAGCCGCGCGGGTCGCCCAATTCGTAGCTTCGCGGCGCGGCTTCGCTTCGCTCGCGGCCGACCGCTTCCGTCCACTTCAGAAGATACAATGACGAATTTAACGAGAGCATACGCGGCGCTGGTCGCCGCCTCTCTGATCGCGGCCTGCACCTCGTCGAATTCCGGCTCGCAGCAACAAGCTGCCGCCGGTACGACGGCCACGCCGATACCAGCCGTGTCGATGCCGCCGCATATGAGCATGACGCCGGCGCCCCAGCAGAATTGCGGCCAGCCCGGCGGCACGGTCGATTACGTCGACGCGCATACGGGTTTGCCGATCGTGATCTCACCGAACGAGCGCATCGCGGCGTGGTCGCCGCCGTGGTTCGGCGTCGGCACCGCATTCTCGTGGACGATTCAGAACGTCAACACCCATGCGACGCGCATCGTCTATCCGATGGTGCCGATCATCGTCGGCGAGGTGTTGCAGCATCTCCACGATGTGTCGACGGTGGAAGTGCTTCCGATCGGTTCCTCGACGGATCAAACGCTGGTCAACGATTACCTCTGGCACCTGCAATACACGGCGTACATCGCGCAACAAGCGCGCAAAGACAGCATCTTAGGGCTTCCGCTGCCGACGCCCAATCCGCAGGAATCGGCTCGCGACGCGAAATTCCTCACCGCCGTACCGCCCGCCACCGACAGCGAACAGCAACTGATCGCGCAAATCGTCGAGGGGAGCCCGCCGGACGACACCGACTTCCAAAATGCCGCCGGCGACCCGAACTCGCAGGATCCGCACAACTATGACTTTGCCTGCAAGTACCTCAATAGCCAACCGTACACGCTGGTTTGGCGCATCGAGACTCGACGGCAAGTCGTCAATACGTCTTATTCAAACGTGCAGGCGACGCTGGCCGCGAATAGCGCGCCGCCGGAGATCCTGGGCACCGGCGGCACCGTCGGCTGGCAGGCCTACCAATACTGGACCTACGTTGCGACGCCGATCACCCCGACGCTCGCCCAGATGATCGTGATCGCTTCTCCGTCGCCCGGCGCCGACGTGCCGCTGATAAAACAATATTCGTGGCAGGTTCTCGCTTGCCAAGATCTTACAACTGCGCCGACACCCGCCCCAAGCGGGATGCCGGTACCTATGGATACCGGTACGTGTCCCGCAACAATTCCCTCACATTAGCCCTCGCGGCGTTCGCCGTGTTCGTGGCCTGTTCGTCGTCGCCGCAAGGTCCGGGACCGAGCCCGTCGCCGTCGGCCGCGGGTACGGTCAACGCCTACGACACGACCAATGCGCAGCCGCAAAACTGCGTGCAAAAGACGGAGTACTTCCGCTACTACAACACGCTCACGGGCCAACCGATGCCATGGGTTCAGAGCTACACGCCGTATCCGCTGAGCCCGCACATCCACTACTACACGGTGGTTCCGACCGGAGCGCCGTCGGGCAGCGGGCCAGCGACGCCGATCGCGGTCGAAGTATCGCCCGGTGCCTCGGCGCCGCCGAATACGACCGTCTACGATGCGGTCCCGGTCGTTCCGGTCGTCGATTGGGGCATTCTCGGCACGCTGCCGTACGGTCCCAAAGACCAGGGCACGGTAACGGTGATTCCGAGCGGCTCGCTCTCGAACGAGCTGCAGTGGGACATCGCCTACCGCGCACAGCAGGACGCAGCGGCGGCCACCGTCGTCAATGCGGCCCAGGCCGGAACGAACCCGACGGCGGCTCCCACCAACGCCGCGGACGCCGCGCGCGACACGCAATTCCAAGCCGATGGGTTGCCGGCGGTCACGGCGCTCGCACGCGGAGCGGGACCCGACGACCGGTACTTCAGCGGCGGAATTCCGATCTATTTCGGGATCCCGTTTTCGATGAACGGAAACCATCCGCGAATCGCCGCCTGCAATTGGCTTCAGAACGTCAAGTACGACCTCATCCTGACGATCATTCGAAAACGCATGCTCGCGCCGGCCGCCTACGCGTCGCTGCAGGCGAACCTGCAGCAGCAGCAGGCCCCGAGCAATCTGATCGATACCGCCGGATGGGTCGCTTACGAAAAGGACACCTACGTGGTCTCGGGGATCCAGCCGGAACTCTGGCCACCGAGCTTGGCCCAGGGCTTCGCCGATAGCGACGTCCTGAACAACTCGATCGCCTACCAGCCCGTCAAAAAAATCGCGACGGTCCAGCTCCCGACACCCGACCAAACGACGGGACCGTGATGCGACGGCTACTAACCCTGTTCGCGCTCGCGCCGCTTCTGATGGCGCAAGCTCCTCCGGCCGCCCCGCCGCCCGACGTTCCTGCGCCGGCCTTCGATACCGCGCAGTACTCACGGTTCGCCAAAAGGGGCAACGGGCGCATTGACGGGACCTTCGTCCTAAAGGTTGGAGCCGGCGATGCGAAGCCCCAATCGGGCGCGACCGTCGAGTGTTATCCCGACCTCGCATATACGGAATGGGCGCTCACGCAGACGGCGAACGTCATCAACAGGAGCACGGATACGTCGACGTCGGGAACCCCGAGCGCCGAGGATCCACGGCTCGCACCATACGCCCGGATCACAAAAACAGACTCGAACGGCGCCTTCCACTTTTACCGGTTGCCGTACGGCCGTTATGTGATGCGGGTTAGTCTGATCTCAGCTTTTCCGCGCGTCGTCCATAACCAAGTCAACGTTCAGGTCGGCACCGTCTACGATCCGAACTCCCACAACACCGCGCAAACCGTCCTCGACTACACGCACGCCTACTTCGATTCGAAGCCCGTTTACGCCGGGCCTCGAACTCCGTTTCCTCCGGTCTTCCACCTGGTCGCCCGCCACAATACGTTCGACCCTCGGCGCTAAACATTCGTCCGGGTCGCGTCCGCAAAGAAGATTGTAATGAAACTCAAGATGCCGAACAAGCAGGGCCGCGAGTCCACCCTAGTTTCCGACAACCCGTATCTCAACGCTCAGAACGTATGGCTCGAGCGCTACGGGCATTTCATCCAGCAGGCCTACAACTGGCGCTTGATCGCGATGCTCGAAGCGGTCGCGCTGATCGTGGGCGTCTTCGGGCTGATCTACGTCGCGAGCCAAACGAAGTTCGTACCGTACATCGTCGACGTCAACAAAGAAGGTTTGCCGATCAACGTGCACATCGCGGACCAAGGTTCGTCGATCGATCAGCGCGTCGTGCATGCCGAACTCGCGACCTGGATCACGAACGCTCGCAGCGTCGTCACCGACCGCATCGTCGAGAAACAGAACATCGACGGCGTGTACGCGATGATCGCCGACGGTTCGGCGGCACGCGGGTTCCTCGACCAGTACTATCCGGTCGGCGGCCACTCGCCGTTCGATCGTGCGGCCAAGAACACCGTGGCCGTGAACATCACCGCGATCCTGCCCGTGAGCAACCAAACTTACGTCGTGCAGTGGACCGAGACGGTCCGCGACCTCGGCGGGCGCGTCACCTCGACGCAAAACTGGGAGGCCAGTATCAGCGTCGCATTTACTCCACCAACGAGCGAGGACCAGGTCATCCGTAATCCGATCGGACTCTTCATCACTTCCGTGAATTGGACGCAAAAGTCATGAGACTACGACCACTCGGATGGCCGCTGATGGTTGCGGCTACGCTAGCGGCGCTCGGCATCGCTCCAACCGGAGCATCGGCCGTGCCCGCGGCATCCGCCGCACCGGCTCCGCCGGCAGCCGCCTCGGCGGCCCCGATCGCGCAAGCCTCCGTCCCGGCGCGCGCTCCGGTAACGCCGGCGCCGGCGCCCGTTCCGACGCCCGTCATCAATCTCACGCCGACCCCGCCGCCGGTCGTGCTGCCGCAAGTCGTGCGCGGGCCGTACATCGGCTCCGACGGTGCGATGCACTACCCGATCGACGCGCCGGCCGAACCCTCGCTCGCATGCGTGCCGCTGTTCATCTGCGACGTCACGCTCGAATCGAACGAGACGATCCTCAACATCGCGACCGGCGACTCGGCCCGCTGGCTCATCGCATCGGCGCAGAGCGGGCCCGGCGGCGACACGCCGCACGTGCTCATCAAGCCGACGTCGCTCGGGTTGCGCACCAATCTCATCGTGACGACGAACCGTCACGTGTACTATCTGCGCTTGAGTTCGGGGTCGACGACGCCGTATTCGCGGCTAACGTACTTCTATCCCGACGACGAGGCCGCGTCAGCTGCGGCCCTCGCCGAAGCGGATCGCGTTCGCGAGCTCGCACGAGAGGCGGACCAGCCGCTCAAACCGACGGGCCCCGTCGACGTTTCGTATCGCATGTGGGGTGACAGTGCGTTCCTTCCGTTCCGCGTGTATGCGGACAGCGTCCACACCTTCATCGAATATGCGAAGCTGCCGACCGACTTGCCGGTGTTGTTCGCCGTCTCCAGCGACGGCAACGACCAGATCGTGAACTACCGCTTGAAGGACACGATCTTCATCATCGACGGCACGCCGCCCCAAATCGACTTGGTACTCAACGCCGGCACTGGCCGCGGTGGGCACGGCGAGCGCCGCGTCCACATCCGGCATCTTTAAGGACCCGTAGCAATGCCAAACGATCCTAAAGGCCCACAATCGCCCGACAACCTCGGCGTCCACGGACGCGTCGAGGGCGTTACCCGCATCGGCGCACGGGCGATCATCCTCGGCGTAATCGTGCTCGGCGTTTTGGTTGCCGGCATCGTTTACGGTCTCAACAGCGGCAAGCAATCGCAGCAGGCGCAGAACACGACGCTGCCGCCGGTCGCACCCGTGCAGCAAACGGCCGGCCCGCACTTCGGTGAGGACGTGCCGATCGTCGAAACGCCTCCGCCGGATACTCCGCCGCCGGCCGTTTTACTGCCGCCGAGCCCGCCGCCGCTCGCGTCGGAAACGACGACGCCCGCTGCGGTGGCTTCGACCGGACCGAGCGCTGCCGAACTCGCCGAAGAGAAGCGGCTCGATGCCGAGCGTCAGCGCGAGTTGGACGAAGAAAAAGCGCGTCAGGACGACCTGAAGCGGGCGAACGAAGCGCCTATTTTGGCCGCGGTCGGTAACGGATCGGGCGGCGGGTTCAGCGGCAACGGATCGAGCGGACCCGGCTCAACCAGAACCGGCGGCGGAACAGGCGCCGTCAACGCGTCGGGAACGGTTGCCGGCCCGAACGGCGCCGGCGGACAAGCGGGTCCCAACGGTGCGACCGGACCCGGTGGCGCGACGGGCGCCGCTGGCGCGGCTGGCGCCGGTGGTGCCGGCGGTGCCGGTGGCCCCGGCGGAGCGGCCGCCCAAGGAGCGGGAGCTCAGCAGACCCCGCTGCCGACGAGCGGCAGTCAGAACACGACGCTTGCGTTCTTGAACGGGCCCACGGGCCAGTTCGCAGCCGCGCCGTACTCGTTGCCGCAGAGTGGCCCTCGCGACAACAACCTTCCGGCCAACCGCTACGCTGCGTCGACGATCTTCGAGTTGCTCGCGGGCGCCGTCATACCGGCGGAACTCGTAACCGGTATCGATTCCGACGAACCGGGTCTGGTCACGGGTCAAGTCCGTGAAGACGTCTACGATACCAAGAGCGGCAAGTATCTCTTGATACCCAAGGGCGCGCGGTTGATCGGCGTCTATCAGAGCGGCGGCGGCTACGGGAACTCGCGCGTTCTCGTCGCTTGGCAGCGGCTGATCTTCCCCGACACGTCCAGCATCGATCTGCTCGCCATGACGGGCGCCGACGTGCAAGGCGGCGGCGGGCTCGGCGGTAAGGTCGATGCTCACACGGGTCAGTTGATCTTCGGGACGTTGCTCTCGAGTGTGTTGGCCGCGGGCCTCGCACTCTCGCAGCCGACCACGACGACCGTCGCCACCACGACGAGCGGAACGGTCGCCGTACCGAGTCAAGGTGCGCTCGCCGCGCAAGGCGTCGGCGCCCAGCTCACGTCGACCACGCAAGGCTTGATCCAGAAGACGCTCAACCAACCGCCGACGATCTACATCCCCAAGGGCTATCCGTTCTTGGTGATCGTCGATCGCGACATGGTGTTCCCGGGGCCCTACGGCCCTAGCCTCTAGAGCGCTCGCATGTCAGCCGCAGCCGTCGCGCTGTCCACGCTTCTCCAACAATGTGCGCCCAACGTGGGCGAGCGCACGATGACGGCTATCGTGCGCGTCGAGAGCAACGCGTATCCGCTCGCGATCTACGACAACACGAGCAGACGCAGCTTCTCGCCGCGCACGGTACGTGAAGCGATGTACACCGCGCGCGTCCTGATCGACGCCGGACACTCGGTCGATCTCGGGCTCGCGCAAGTGAACTCGGCGAACCTTCCGCGTTTGAACATGGCGATTCGCGACGCATTCGATCCCTGTACCAACTTGCACGGCGCGGCGACGATCCTCGCGAGCGACTACGACGCGGCCGCGAGCCGGTTCAGTCCCGGTCCCTACGCGCTGCGCCGCGCGATCGGCGCGTACAACTCCGGCAGCATTTACGGCGGCGACGGCTACATCGACCGGATCCTAATCGCGGCCGGGTTGCCGCCGCAAGGCAGCAGAAGGATCCCGGACCTCGAGCCCGCGGGCTACGGGCCTGGTGCCGGCGTTACGTTGCCGGGACCGTCGGTGGCGGCCGCACCCGCGCCGCAGGCGGCGCCCGTCGTCGTCCACGTCAAGCCGGTCATCCACAAACCGCCGGCGCCAAACCCCTTCGCCGCACCGATCCTCGTGATGTCGGCCCAGCCGTCGCCGCCGGAGACCCTGCTACAGCAGCAATCCGCCGCGGCCGCGAGCAACGACGCATCCAAGTAGCGTTACCATGATGCTCATCTCGGATCTCCTCCCCGACCCATTCAGCCCCGCGTTCACCGCTTCTTCGAACACATGGGGCGCGTCGATGGTCAACACGTCGCGCGATCTGTTCCTGTTTCTGTTCTTTCTCGAGTTGATCGTGCTCGGCGTCCAGGCGCTCTACTTCAAGGACTCGGTCTTCGAGTACATCAAGATGTTCGCGGGCAAGGTCTTAGTCGGTTCGTTCGTGATCCTTACGCTCGCGAACGCGAACACGATCTTCCCCGAGGTCGTCAGCCTCATCGCGGGCACCGGCAACTCGGTTGCAACCGGTGCCGTGCCGGTTACGACGGCGGCCTGTGAGTCGCATCAGCGCTGGAGTTGCGTCCCTCCGAGTTCCGGATCGACGGTCGAAGGAATCTTCGTGGGCTGGGCGATCGCCTATTTCACCGCGGCGGATCTCAGCCGCGTGGGCGATTCGGCACTTTCGGTCGCCACGGGTATTCTCATCGGCACGCCGTTCCCGCCCGATCCGGGCAACGGGCCGGCAGGTCTGCCGATGGCCTTCATCATGGGCCACGGTCAGTTCCAGCTCGTTTGTTTCGCGCTCGGCATGATGTGTATCATGTCCGCGGGCACCGTCTATTTCACGTACGTCCTGTTGACGTTCGAAACCCAAATCGTGCTCGCGATCGGGGTCTTCACCCTGGCGGGCTACGGCTGGCGCTTCACGCAGCAGTTCGCGACCGCATTTCCCAAGTATTGCGTAACGATCGGTGCGAAATTCTTCGCCTATTACTTCGTCGTCGCGATCGTTCAAGGTTTGCTGAGCAATGTGAGCATCGGTGGGATGCTCGCGGGCTTGATCGGCGGCGCGATGGTGCCGTTCGGCTTCGGCGCCGTCATCCTGTTGCTATCGACGTCATCGGCACCGATCGTTGCGATCATATCGGGCATTCTCATCGTCGCGATTCCGCAGATCGCGGGCAGCCTCACGTCGGGCGGTTCGGCGCTTTCGGCAATGGGCGGCCTCGGGCAAATCGCCGGCGGCTTCAAATCGGCCGCTAAGAACGTCTAACGCAGTCCGCGCCGGCGGGCGGGAGCGTAGCGGGCGCGGGCCGGACGATCTTCGCGCGTGCGAAGTCCGTCACGTCGCGCGCGTCGAGCGCGCCGAAATAACGCGAGTCGAAGCTGCGTTCGGCCGGCGCCCAGAGCCAGATCTGATGCGGCCCTAGAGTGTAGCTGCGGCGCGCGACCTGCGGTAGCGCGCGTCCGCTGCCGTCGCGTTCGAAGGTAACGCTCGAACCCAAGCAGTGCCCGTTGACCGCGATCGAATCCGGCCGAAGCTCGACGACGTCGCCCGCTACCGCGGCGACGAGCTTGAGCAGAGGCGCAGTGTCGGCCACGCACGGACCCGCTTCGAGATAGCCGCGCCGGGCGCCGAGTTCGGCGAAATCCTTTGGGGTGCAAATCACGACCGTGTCGCCACGCTCGATCGGACGCTCGACCGGGCTGAGTTCGTAGAGGCCGACCGGCATGCTGCTCGACGCATTGATCATCCACGGATGGCGCACGGGACCAAGCGCGAGCCCGGCCACCACGGCCAAAAGCACGGCGAAGCCGGCGGCGCGCCGGACGCGCGTGCGGCTTCGCGGATCCGTCGAACGGCTACCCGGCCAGCGGTTGATCGAAGAGCGCTTCGACGTGACGCGACGGCCGCAGCCCGAGCTCGCGCCGCAGCTCTTCGCTGTAGCGCCGGTACACTCGCAGCGCCGAACTGCGGTCCCCGCACTGCAGGAGCGCAAGCACGGCCAGTTCCGTCGCCGCCTCGTCGCATGGGTCGGCTTCGATTAGATCCTGTGCGATCTCGAGTGCCGTCGCCGCGTCGCCGCGTTGCAGGACGTGGCGCCCGAAAGCGATTCCGAGTTCTGCCGCCAGAGTCCGCGCGCGATAGGTCGTCGCTTCGAGCCACTGGTGGCGTTCCGAAATGCGCCCGGCGGAAATTCGCCAGCCCTCGTACGCGCGCTGGAGCGCCGCGAGTTCGGCGTCGCTCAACACGTTGATTCGCTTCGAAGCGCGGCCGAGCGCCTCGAGATCGGCCAGATCGACGACCGCGTCATCGCAGAGCGCATAGCCGAGCACGCTGTGCACGATCGCATCGCCGCCGCCGAGCCGCCGCCGCAGGCGATGCAGCGCGACGTTGAAGGCGTTTTGAGCCTGGCTCGGGAGCGTATCTCCCCACACGAGATCGATCAGCTCTTCGCGCGTTGAGGGATGGCGGTGGCGGGCGATCGAGAAGAGCAGCGCGTGTTCGGTGCTCGAAAGTCTCACCACTTCGCCCCGAACGCGAACGGTTGCGCTCGCGAATTGAACTTCGAGGCGCGGAGGCGCTGCGGCGACGGCGAGTTCGAGGTCCGGATCGGCTAGCAACACGGCGGTTTTCCCCCTGGCTCGATGGCCCCGGCCAATACACGAAAACTACCCGCTCTGAACGACCATCGAAACATAGGTGCTTTCGGCGGCGGGTCGTCTTCCTGGGCTGCTGGGCCCAAGCGATTTGCCGCCTACCCGTGTATATCCTAGCGTTCGAGCATGCTGGGAGCGTCCGCGGCGGCCCGGGCCGCGAGGATCGCGTCGCGCAACTCGAGGTCGCTGTTCGCGGGCACGGCGCGCAGGTCGAGCACGACCTCGCCTTCCTCGATCCGTCCGATCGTGCGCGGACGGCCGCGCCGCAAGAGCGCCGCCAACCGGTCCGCACCGTGCGAATCGGCGAGAGCGATCCCCCAGGAGGGCAGTTTCGCGAGCGGGGCCGAGCCGCCGCCGGCATACGCCTCGGTGCGGCACGCGCGGGCGGCCGGCCCAAGCGCCGCCGCGAGCGCTCGCGCACGCGCTTCCAGTTCCGCCGCGGTCGCACCCAACATCGCGTACAGCGGAATCTTTTGCAGGCCGCCGGGTTCGCGGTACAACCGCAGGGTCGCGCCGAGCGCCGCGAGCGTCGCCTTGTCCACGCGCAGGGCGCGCAGCAGCGGGTTGGCGCGGAGGCGCGCGATCGCGCTCGCGTTGCCGGCAATGATTCCCGCCTGCGGACCGCCGAGAAGTTTGTCGCCCGAGAACGCGACGAGATCCATTCCGTCGGCCACGGCCTCGCCGACGGTGCGCTCGTGGGGCAGGCCGAAGGCCTCGAGCGCGATGAGCGCACCGCTGCCGAGATCTTCGAGCACCGGTACCCCGGCACGCTTTCCAAGCTGCGCGAGTGCGGCCGGCGCGACGTCGGCGGTGAAGCCCTCGAGTCGAAAGTTCGAGGCGTGGGTGCGCAGGATCAACGCCGTGCGCGGCCCGAGAGCCCGTTCGAAATCACGCAGATAGACTTTGTTCGCGGTGCCGACTTCGACCAGGGTCGCGCCGCTCCGCGCGAGCACCTCCGGAAGCCGGAAGCCGCCGCCGATTTCGATGAGGCCGCTGCGCGCGACGACGACCTCGCGGCCGCGCGCAAAGGTGTCCAGCACGAGGAGCACGGCGGCCGCGCAGTTGTTGACCACGAGCGCCCCGGCCGCGCCGGTCGCCGCGGCCACGAGCGGTGCGACCCGCGCGTAGCGCGAGCCGCGCGTACCGGCGGCCAGATCGAATTCGAGATTCGAATAGCCGCCCGCAACCGCCGCCGCTGCCTCGAGCGCTTGGGCCGCAAGCGGGGCGCGGCCGAGGTTCGTGTGCAACAGGATGCCCGTTGCGTTGAGCACGGGCACCAGTTCCTCTTCCGCAAGCGGCGCGAGGCGCACGCGCACGCGCGCGATCAACGCGTCGAACGGCGGCGGCCCGGATTCGTTCCGTGCCGAACCGGCCCGCGCTTCGCGCAAGACGTCGTCGACCGTCGCTTTAACGATGGTCGAGCCAAATTGTGCCGCGTAGGCCGCGACGTCCGGCTCCGAAAGGAACCGGTGCATCGCGGGCAGCCGGCGCGAAATCAGGCTACGGCGGTGAGATGCTTTTGGAGCATCGACGAAATCTGCTTTTCGGGCACGAAGCCAACGATGCGGTCGACCGCTTTTCCGCCCTTGAAGAGGATCAGGCACGGTATGCCTTGGACCTGATACTCTCCCGAAAGGCTCGGGTTTTCGTCCGTGTTGAGTTTTACGAACTTGACCTGGCCGTCGTGTGCAGCCGCGACCTTCTCGACCACGGGTGCGAGCATCTTACACGGCCCGCACCACGGAGCCCAAAAGTCAACCAGCACTGGCTGATCGCTCGAGAGTACGTCGCGCTGGAACGTCGCCTGCGAGACATCGGGGAGTGAACTCATGGGTCTATCATATCCTCCGTCCGATACGACCAGTCAGATCCGCCGCCGGTTGCGCCAGGGTTCGGTGGCCCTGCTGGCGCTCGCGCTCGCGCAAGCTTGCACTGCCGGCTCCGCGCCGGCAAGAGAAGCGCCCCTCAAAGTGCTGCTGGGAACGTCGGTTGCCGACGACGCGCTCGGCGCGATCGCGCCCGCGCTCTGGGCCGGATACGTCGCCGCATCGCTCGCCAGGTATCAAGTGACGCCGTTTACGGGTCCGGCCGATCCGACGCTCGACGACTGCACCCACGCGGGCGCGGCGTACCTGATCCTGGCGCCGTTCCAGGCCCGCCCCCAACTGCCGGGCCTCGCCGGCGCCATCGGCCGGCTCACGGGGCGCTCGCACCTGATCGCCCGCAACTGCGCGACCGGCGACGTCGTCTTCGACCAAATCGTCGACTTCGAGAGCGACCCGGTTGCGACCGGCCCCGCGAGCGACGCCGAAAGCCCCTGGCAACGCGAGATTCCGGCGACGCTGGCAAAGCATCCGATCGTGCTGCAGCGCCCCGCGCACGTGGTGCTCGTCACGCCGCCGTTCGCACGCGTCGACTTTCGCGGCGCCACGCTCCATCCGGGCGACGTGCTCAAGGACGTCGCACAGGCGCGCAACGTCCCGCGCCCGCACGCGATCCTCTTGAGCGTCACGCAAGTATTCGACGACTACGTCGAGGTCGTGTTCGCGCTCGACGGCGACCGGCCGCAACCGGGCGACGTCGTCGAGCGCTAGCCGAACGTTAGGGAGCTTCGCCCGTGATGCTTTCGATTTGTTTGGTCTGTTCGCCGAGGTTCGTGACCGCGATCACTTCGTCGCCTTCCTCGAGCTTCTGAAGGCGCACGCCCTTGGTCGAACGACCGGATTTGCGAATCTCGGCGACCCGAATGCGAATGACCTGATTGCCGGAGGTGATCAACAAGATCTCGTCTTCCGGCTTCACCAAGATCTGGTCGACAACCGAGCCGATGTCTTTCTCTTTGGCGAATGCCTTCACGCCCTTGCCGCCGCGCTGCGTGTGCCGGTAGTCGTCGATCGGCGTGCGCTTCCCGTAGGCCTGCGACGTGACGATCAGGACTTCACGCCGATCGGGCTCCTCGACGTCCATCGCGACGACCGAATCCCCGGCCGCGAGCGTGATCGCGCGAACGCCGCGCGCGTTGCGCCCCATCGGGCGTACGTCCTTCTCCGAGAAATGGACGGCCATCCCGTCCTTCGTGCCCAGGATGATGTCGTCGTCGCCTTCGGAGAGATCGACCGCGAGCAACTCGTCGTCTTCATCGAGCCCGACGGCGTTGAGCCCGTTCTTGCGGATATTGGCGAATTCGCGGACCGAGGTCTTCTTGATGACGCCGCGCCGCGTTACCATCACGAGGTATTCGTTCTCGGCGAATTCGCGGATCGGGAAGACGGCCGAGACGTTCTCGCCCGGCGGCAGCGTGAGCAGGTTGACGAGCGCCGTGCCGCGCGCTTGCCGCGAGGAGTCGGGAATCTGGTACACCCGCAGCCGGTACGCACGGCCCTTGTTCGTGAAGAACAGGACGAACTGATGCGTCGTAGCGGTGAAGAAATTCGCGACCACGTCTTCGCGCTTGGTCGCGATGCCGATCACGCCCCGTCCGCCGCGGTTTTGCGCGCGGAAGGTGTCGACCGAGACGCGCTTGATGTAGCCGCCGAGCGTCATCGTCACGACGACCGGAGCGTCCGGGATCACGTCGAGCATGTTCAGCTCGTCCTCGAGCGGAACGATCGCCGTGCGGCGCGGGTCGCCGAAACGCTTCTTGATGTCGGCGCAGTCGCTCTTGATCAGCGCGGCGACGCGGCGCGGGTTCGCGAGGATGTCTTCCAGCTCCGCGATCGCCTTGAGCAGGCCCAGATATTCGTCCTCGATCTTCTGGCGTTCGAGTCCGGTCAGGGTGCGCAGCCGCATGTCGAGGATCGCGTTCGCTTGCACGAGCGTGAGCTTGAAGCGCTCGATCAATCCTTCGCGCGCCGTCTCCGTCGACGCGCTCTCGCGAATGATCCGGATGACTTCGTCGATGTTGTCGAGCGCAATCCGGAAGCCTTCGAGCACGTGGGCGCGCTCGCGCGCCTTGTTGAGATCGTACTCGGTGCGGCGCCGGATGACGACCTTGCGATGCTCCACGAAATGCACGAGCATCTGGCGCAGCGAGAGCACCTGCGGTTCGAGCGTCTGCGCGACGCCGCGCACGTTCGATGGACCCGGCACGAGCGCCAGCATGTTAAAACCGAACGTCGACTGCAGCGGCGTATGCTTGTAGAGCTGGTTGAGCACGACGTTGGGAGTCGCGTTGCGCTGCAGCTCCACGATGATGCGCGTGCCCTTGCGGTCGGACTCGTTCTTGAGATCCGCGATGCCGGCGATCGTCTTTTCGGCGTGCGCTTCGGCGATCGCCTCGACGATGCGGGCGGTCGTCACCTGAAACGGTACTTCCGTGATCACGATGCGGAAGCGTCCGCGATCTTCGACGATCTCCGC
>Ga0302325_10009160_pt1 | contig 21664 bp, 17 predicted proteins | sample Palsa_T0_2_FD_201948 | JGI IMG/M metagenome (GOLD analysis project Ga0302325, IMG submission 201948) | Peat permafrost microbial communities from Stordalen Mire near Abisko, Sweden - Palsa_T0_2 | ecosystem: Environmental > Terrestrial > Soil > Palsa > Peat permafrost | place: Sweden: Abisko...
CCTGGATCGGACAGGACGCACGCAAGCTGTTTGGCACCGCCACCGGGCTCACGGCCACCGTGCTGAATGACGCCGACGCCGCCGGGCTGGCCGAGATGAAGTTCGGCGCAGGCGCGGGACAGGACGGAACCGTGCTGATGCTGACGCTGGGCACCGGGATCGGCAGCGCGCTGTTCGTCAACGGCGTGCTCGTGCCGAATACCGAGTTCGGCCATATCGAGATCCACGGGCGCGAGGCGGAGAAGCGCGCCTCCGAGCATGCCAGGGAAGAGCACGACCTGAGCTGGGGAACATGGGCGGGCCGCGTCGATGAGTACCTCGAGCACATGGAAGCGCTCCTGTCACCCAGCCTGATCATCATCGGCGGGGGGATCAGCAGGAAGTCCGACAAGTTCCTGCCGCTGCTCACCGGCCTGCGGGCGCAGGTCGTGCCGGCCGCGATGCACAACGACGCCGGTATTGTCGGGGCGGCCATGTCCGCCTTCTAGCGAGCGGGCCTGGCTCTGAGGTTTCGAGCGGGCCTTGCTTCGAGGTTTCGAGCGGGCCTTGCTTCGAGCGGGCCTTGACCGGGTCGGTCGGTCAAGGCCAGCGACTCCAGCGTTACCCAACTGGTTGCTCGTGCCTCGTGGCCCGAGCTGGTCAGCCCCCGATTCCCGGCCGGTAGGCGACGGCCTCGACCTCGACGAGCAGCTGCGGGTCGATCAGCGCGACAACCTGGATCATCGTGGTGGCCGGCCGGGCTGCACCGAATGCCTCGCTGTGGGCGCGCCCGTACTCCTGCCAGCGGGAGATGTCGGTCACGTAGATATGGGTGCGGACAACATCAGCCAGGTCCGCGCCGATTTCCGCCAGTGCCGCGCCGATGTTACTGATGGCCTGGACCGTCTGCGCGTAGGGGTCTCCGGGATGAACCAGATTGCCGCCTTCGACCGAAGTACAGCCGGAGACGAAGATGAAGTCGCCCGCAGCCACGGCCCGGCTGTATCCGATGACCGGCTCCCATGGGGTCCCGGACGAGACTCTGCGGGTCAAGCGATCACCGCCTGTCTCACCCCTGTCTCACCTGCTGGGTGACGCCGCACCTGCTGGGTGACATCCCAACATTTGGGACTATCGATACGATAACACCTACCCGGGTGCGGCACTTCGGGTGCGACGCCGCAGGTATTGCCATGATCGTGGAGTGTTCATTGCGGATCTCCGCAACAAACACTCCACGATCATGAAGACGTCCGCCCCGGCCGGGCGGACGACGGCCGGGGCGGGCCGGGGCAGCCGGGCGGACCGGGCGCTGGCTGCCGTTACTCGCCGGGCTCAGCGTCCCAGCCCGTCTCGCGCGGCCGGACTTCGTAGGGCGCTGAACCGTAGCCTGGCTCGGACGGCAGCGCCACGCCGACCGCGCTGTGCCGCCCTGCTAGCCGCTGGCGGTCACGCAGCAGCGCCATGAGCTCGATGCCGCCGGCGACGATGCCTGCCGCAAGCGGCCAGAGCGCCAGCGCGCCGTGCGAGCCGAGCATGATGGGCGCGCGCAATGTGGCGCCGGTCCTGGCGACCGCCAGCCGGGCGTCAAACACCGACGTGCCCGAGCGCTGGCCAACCCACCGGGCGGCATAGGCCGCCGCCAGTCCGCCGACCAGCACGCCGACCATCGGCAGCGGGCCGTAACGGCGCACGCCGAAAATGTAGCCGAGCAGGCCGGAGATGACCCCGCCGAGCACGGAGATGATACAGAACCAGCCGTCAGCGGCGATGAACGCGTTGGTCTCCGGATTGACCACGTCCGCAGAGCCGCGGCTGACCACGACGTAAAGGGCCCGCGGGGCCACGTGCTGCCAGATGAAGCCGCCGAGCAGGGCCAGGAGCAGGCTGCCAGCCACGATGGCGACAAGCGCCAGCATTCCACCGGCGAGCGCGCGGCTGACGCCGGCGGCCCCGGTGCCGGGCATGGGACCATCCGGCTGGGACGGGAGCGGAAGCTGACTGGTTTCGGCCATTCTTCGCAGCAGGGTACGTGATCGGCCTGGCGGCCAGGCGAGCGGGCGACCGGGACACACCATGGCGCAGGCGCGAGATCGCGAGCTGCGAGCGGTGCCCGCGGATGAGTTGCTAGCTTGGGTCTGGCCGACGGCGCCGCCATCGCCGCGCCCGGTGCTCGCGACAAGGATGCAAATGATCGAGGCACGCGATCTGACGAAGCGCTTCGGCGACAAGACGGCCGTCGACCACCTCACCTTCACCGTCGAGCCGGGCCGGGTAACGGGCTTCCTCGGGCCCAACGGCGCCGGGAAATCCACCACGATGCGGCTCATCCTGGGCCTGGACCGGCCCCAGGGCGGCACCGCGACCATCAACGGCCAGCCCTACCGTGACCTGGCGAATCCGCTGCGGACAGTCGGCGCCCTGCTGGAGGCCAAGTCGGTGCACACCGGCCGCAGCGCGCGCAATCACCTGCTGTTCCTGGCTCAGAGCCAGGGCATCCGCAGCCGCCGGGTCGACGAGGTGCTCTCCCTCGTGGGCCTGCAGGATGTCGCCGGGAAGCGGGCTGGCGGCTTCTCGCTCGGCATGAGCCAGCGGCTCGGCATCGCAGCGGCAATGCTCGGCGATCCGCAGGTGCTGCTGCTGGACGAGCCGGTCAACGGGCTCGACCCCGAGGGCGTGCTGTGGATCAGGAACCTGATGAAGGATCTCGCTGCCGATGGCCGGACGATCCTGGTGTCCAGCCACCTGATGAACGAGATGGCCGTCACCGCCGACCACCTGATCGTCATCGGCCGCGGAAAGCTGATCGTCGCCGATAGCACCGAGGCTGTCATCGCCCGCAGCACCGACAAGTCGGTCCGGGTCCGCACTCCGGACGCGGCCCGGCTGGCCGACCTGATCACCAGGGCAGGCGGCAAGGTGCTGGCCGGCGACCCGGCCTCCGCCAACGGGGCCGAGGTACTCACGGTCACCGGCATGGAGGCAGCGGGCGTCGGCGAGCTCGCCGCGTCCGCGTCGATCGTGCTGCACGAGCTGACCCCGCAGCTGGCCTCGCTGGAAGAGGCGTTCATGGAGCTGACCTCGGGGAGCCTGGAGTTCGGGACGCACGGCGCGGACTCGATCCGCACGCACGAGGAGAGCACCCGATGACGACGGCATCGCCTGTCACGCCGGCCCGCGCGCCAGCCGCAGTATCCGGGCGGCGGGCCGGCTTCGGCCACCTGCTGCTCGCCGAGTGGACGAAGATCCGCTCGGTCCGCTCCACTGTGTGGACGCTGATCCTGTTCGTCGTGCTCACCATCGGGCTCACCGCCGGCCTCACTGCGCTCATCGTGGCCAGCTGGAACCGCGGGCGCGGCGGCGGCGGGGCGCACGCGACGATCGCCGCTGACCCGGTCGCCTTCATTCTCGGTGCCGGGATTGACCTCGGCCAGCTGACGATCTGCGTACTCGGCGTCCTGCTGATCACCGCCGAGTACTCCACCGGAGTGATCAGGGCATCACTGCTGGCCGTGCCGCAGCGGATCCCGATGCTGGCCGCCAAGGCAACGGTGTTCGCCGGACTGTTGATCGTCCTGGCCGAGATTGTCGCCTTCGGCTCGTTCCTCGTCGGCTCGGCGCTGCTGCACAGCCGCGTGCCGGTGGCGCTGGGCGACCCCGGGGTGACCCGCGCGGTGATCGGCGCCGGGCTCTACCTCACCGTGCTCGGCCTGTTCGCGCTGGCGGTCGGCGCGCTGATCAGGCACACCGCGGGCGCCGTCACCACGGTCATCGGCATCGTGTTCGTGCTGCCGATTCTGGCAGGCCTGCTGCCGGGCAACTGGGGCGCGCACGTCAACGCCTACCTGCCCGAGCAGGCCGGGCTGCTGATCACCCACGCGCAGCAGCTGCCGGGCGATCTGCTGTCGCCCTGGCAGGGCTTCGGGGTGCTCTGCATCTGGACAGCGCTGCTGCTGTCCGCCGCCGCCTACCTGCTGCGGCGCCGCGACGCCTGAGGCAGCGAGAGCGACGCCCAAGGCGCCCCGAGGCGCCCCGAGGCGGCGCAAGGCGAGCGAGCGCCGAGTGCGGTTAGGACGGCGCGGCGAGCGACGCGGCGGCAAGCCCGGCACGCACGTCGAGCACCCGCTGATAGGCGCGGCGGATATCGGCGCGGTCGGCTTCCTCGTCGACCGACGCGGTACTCAGCCGGTCGATCATCGCCGCCTGGTCGAGCAGTACCTGGCAGTCCTTTGCCGAGGTCGCCCGTTCCATGATCTTGGCGAGGGCATCCAGCTGCCGGATCAGCACCGCCGGCATGCCGCGGCCGGACTGGCGGACCTTCTCGAATGCGCGCTGGACCAGCCGCTCGTAGGTGGTCTGCGTCGCGATCACCCGTACCCCGCCGGCGGTGTCCCGGTAGACCCGGGTCGGCTGCCACCGGCCTGTCACCTTGCACAGGCTGTCCCCGATCCAGTCGATGCAGGTGAGGGCGGTGAAGGTGTCGTTGACGGCCGGGGAAAGCGCCCGGATGCAGATCTCGACCAGCTGATCGACGCCGAACGAGACGTCCTGCGCCAGTGTCCGGTACGGCCCGGTGACGTGGGCGCGGGAAAGCTCGCGCGCCACCTGGCCGGCCGCGCCAGCCGGCCACACCGTCGCGTACGGGTGACCCTGGACCAGAAAATGGCCGGGGCGGTAGCGCAGATGAACAACCGCGCCCACCTCAGCGGCGATCCTGATCAGGGTCTGGTGCTGGATGTACTGGAGGTAACCGCTGCGCGGCGCCGCCACGTCGCCCCCTGGTCCGTCCATCGAGGCGATCAGCAGCGCCGCCAGCTGGGCGTCGGCCCCCACTGTCGGGTCGCCGGCCTGCAGCTCGATCGCCTTCGCCAGGTCACCGGCGATGCCGGCGATCACCTGGGGCAGCTGGATCTGGATGGTGATGTGATGCAGGAAATAGATGAGCACTGCCAGGTCGGCCACCATCAGCGCCAGCGTCACGGTGATGCTGATGTGCGGCACGAAGTTTCCGTGCCTGCCCTGGCCGACCGACCCGAGCGCCAGGACCGCGTAGATGAAGGTCGCCACGAACGTGCCGAGCGTGAGCTGAGTGCCGCGGTCACGGATGAAGTTGCGCAGCATGCGCGGCCCGAACTGGGTGGAGGTCAGCGTCAGGGCCACGATGACGATCGAGAACACCACGCCGACGACGGTGATGACAGCGGCGGCGATCGCGGTCAGGATCTCCCGCGCCGCATCGGGTGACCCGCTGATCGCCCAGCCAGGCACGGTGAACGCGCCATCGTAGGCGGCTCGGTCCGCCGTGTAGGTTCCGGCGAACAGGATGACGGCGGCGAGCACCTCGACCGCCGGAACCAGCCACAGGTTGGTGCGCATGACCTCGCGGCGCCACTGCGAGCCGACCAGCAGCCTGCGGATCAACGAGCCTCCCTGGGGTCAGCGGAAACTGCCGCCGACCAGGCTTCCCGGCTCACCTGTGACTGATGGTACTGCCGCCGTCAGCCAGCGGCCGGCTCAGCCCACGCAGGCGGGCCCGAGCAGCTGCTTGAGGTCGGCCAGCAGCGACGGTGTCGGCTGCACCCGGAGCTTGTCATCCAGCCGCATCACCCGGGTGCGCGTCCCGCTCAGCAGCCGCAGATGCACCTCCGCCGGACCTGGGTGCGTCCGCAGTACCTCCCTGAGCCGCTCGACCACCGGCGGCACGCACCGGGCCTCCGGCAGCGACACCACGAAAGGGCCCTGCTCGCCGGTAGCCAGCTCGGGCACGCTCACCTCCATCGCGACCAGCTTGGGCACGTCCTCGCGCCGGTCGAGCCGTCCCTTCACGATGACGATCGCGTCGTCGATGATCAGCGTCATGAACTGCTGGTAGGTAGCCGGGAAGAACAGCACCTCGATCGCGCCGGCCAGATCCTCCAGGGTGGCCGCTGCCCACGTGTTGCCCTGCTTGGTGACCTTCCGCTGGACCCCGGAGAGAATCCCGCCGACAGTGACCAGCTGGCCGTCGGCACGGTCGGCGCGGCTCATTCGTTCTGAATCTTCCTCGGCGGAGCCGATGAGTTCCGCGACCGAGCAGTCGGTTACCGCAGCGAGGGCGTGCTCGACGCCGAGCAGTGGATGATCGGAGACATAAAGACCGAGCATCTCCCGCTCGAATCCGAGCAAGGTGGTCTTATCCCACTCCCCCGCCGGGACCGGCACGTCGAAACTGGCCGCGCTCTCAGTGTCCTCGCCAAACAGCGAGTCCTGCCCGATGGCCTCGTTGCGCTTGACGTCGATCACGGTGTCGATGGCCTGCTCGTGGATGAGCAGCAGGCCCTTGCGGGGATGGCCGAACTCGTCGAACGCGCCCGCCTTGATCAGCGATTCGATGACCCGCTTGTTGCACACGTTCACCGGGACCTTGCGCAGGAAGTCGGCGAAGCTGGTGTAGGCGCCCTTGGACTTGCGCGCCGCCACGATCGATTCGACCACCGCGGTCCCGACGTTGCGGACCGCGGCCATCCCGAACCTGATGTCCGCGCCAACCGGGGTGAACATCGCCGTGGAGGCGTTCACGTCGGGCGGCAGCACCTTGATTCCCATCCGCCGGCACTCGCTCAGGTACAGCGCTGACTTGTCCTTGTCGCCGGCCACCGAGGTCAGCAGGGCGGCCATGTACTCGGCCGGGAAGTTGGCCTTGAGGTAGGCCGTCCAGTAGGAGATCAGCGCGTAGCCTGCCGCATGGGCCTTGTTGAAGGCGTAGCCGGAGAACGGGACCATCACGTCCCAGATGGTCTTGATCGCCTCATCGGAGTAGCCGTTGGCCTTCATGCCGGCTGCGAACGGCTGGTACTCCTTGTCCAGGATCTCCTTCTTTTTCTTGCCCATGGCCCGGCGCAGCAGGTCAGCGCTGCCTGCGGAGTACCCGGCCAGCTTCTGCGCCGCGAACATCACGTCCTCCTGGTAGACCAGCAGGCCGTAGCTCTCACCCAGGATGTCATTCAGCGGCTCGGCGAGCTCAGGGTGGATCGGCGTGACCGGGGCGCGGTCGGTCTTCCGTTCGGCGTAGAGCGGCGCGCTGGCCATCGGGCCGGGCCGGTACAGCGCGATGACCGCGGAGATGTCCCCGAACTTGTCCGCCCGCATCCCGCGCATCAGCGCCCGCATCGGGCCGCCGTCGAGCTGGAACACGCCCAGTGTGTCGCCACGCGCCAGCATTTCGTAGGTCGGCTTGTCGTCCAGCCCGAGCGTGTCCAGGTCGATCTGGATGCCGCGGTTGTCGGCAATGCCGCGGACGGCGTCGTCGATCACAGTGAGGTTGCGCAGCCCCAGGAAGTCCATCTTGAGCAGGCCGATGTCCTCGCACGCCGGGTAGTCGAACTGCGTGATCACCGCGCCGTCAGCCTCGCGCTTCCACACCGGGATGTGGTCAAGCAGCGGCTCACTGCTCATGATCACCCCGGCCGCGTGCACGCCGGCCTGGCGGATCAGGCCCTCCAGCCCCCGCGCGGTGTCGATGACCTGCTTGACCTCGGCCTCGGCCTCATATAGCGCGCGGATCTCGCCGGCCTCGCCGTACCGCGGGTGATCGGGGTCGAACACCCCGGCCAGCGGCATGTCCTTGCCGAGGATGGGCGGGGGAAACGCCTTGGTGATGCGGTCGCCGAGCGCGTAAGGGAAGCCCAGAACGCGAGAGGCGTCTTTGACCGCGGCCTTGGCCTTGATCGTGCCGTAGGTGATGATCTGGGCGACTCGGTCGTCACCATACTTCTCGGTGACATACCGGATGACGTCGGCGCGCCTGCGCTCGTCGAAGTCGATGTCAACGTCGGGCATGGACACGCGCTCGGGGTTCAGGAACCGCTCGAAGACCAGGCCGTGGGCGATCGGGTCCAGGTCGGTGATGCCCATCGCGTAGGACACGATGGACCCCGCCGCCGACCCGCGGCCGGGGCCTACCCGGATCCCGTTGTTCTTGGCCCACATGATGAAGTCGGCGACGACCAGGAAGTAGGAGCAGAACCCCATCGACTCGATGACGCCGATCTCGTATTCCGCCTGGGCACGGCGTGCCTGGTCGTACCCGCCGGGGTAGCGGCGGTCCATCCCGCGCCAGGTCTCCGCGCGGAACCAGCTCGACTCGGTCTCGCCGTCGGGCAGCGGGTAGTTCGGCATCAGGTTCGACTTGGCGAAGCTGACATCCGAGCGCTCGGCGATGAGCAGGGTGTTGTCGCAGCCGGCCTGCCAGGCCTCGTCGGCGCTGGCCGCCCGCATCTCCTGCGGGCTCTTGAGGTAGTAGCCGTTGCCCTCGAGCTTGAATCTCTTGGGGTCAGCGAGGTTGGTCCCGGTCTGGACGCACAGCAGCACCTCGTGCGCCGTGGCGTCGCCGGGGCGGACGTAGTGCGAGTCGTTGGTCACCACGAAGGGCAGTGACAGCTCCCGGGCAATCTGGCGCAGGCCGTCCCTGGTGCGCTGCTCCAGCACCAGGCCATGATCCATAATTTCGACGAAAAAATTCTCCGGGCCGAAAATATCGCGCAACTCAGCGGCGGCCTTGAGCGCCTGCCGGTCCTGGCCCAGCCGCAGCCTGGTCTGCACTTCGCCGCTGGGGCAGCCGGTCGTGGCGATGATCCCCCTGGCATGCGCCGCGAGCAGCTCGCGGTCCATCCGCGGCCGGCGGAAAAAGCCCTCCAGCGAGGCCAGCGAGGACAGCCGGAAGATGTTGTGCATGCCCTCGGTGGTCTCGGCCAGCAGCGTCAGGTGGGTGTACGCGCCAGCGCCGGAGACATCGTCGTCCTTCTGTGCCGGGGTGCCCCAGCGGACTGGCTGCTTGTGCCCGCGGTACTCGGGCGCGACGTAGGCCTCGATGCCGATGATCGGCTTGATGCCCGCCGCGCGCGCCTTCGACCAGAAGTCATAGGCGCCGTAGACGTTGCCGTGGTCGGTCATCGCGATGGCCGGCATCTCGCTGCTGGCGCACTCGGCGAACAGGTCCTTCAGCCGGGCTGCCCCGTCCAGCATCGAGTACTCGGTGTGCACGTGCAGATGCACGAACGAGCCGTTCTGGCCTCTAGCCGGGCTCTGCGCCGGGGCTGCCGCCATGAAGTACCGCCTCCTTCAGGCACGCTCCCGCGCGCCCGCGCAGCGGCCGGTGGCAGGCCGACAGCGCCGCGACAGGCGCGATTACCTACAGGACCCGGGGGAAGTGGCCGGGGCACTGCCTCCGGCGGGACGTCTTCAGCTGATGAGCCCGTTCAGCTGATGAGCCCGCCAGGGGCCGCTCCGGCCCGGTGGTCTGACCCTACCGCCCGGGTCGGACACTGCGGCGCCGACACTCCGGCTCCGGGTGCGCGCCGCCTTCCCGCCGCCTTCCCGGCAGACGTCAGGTCTCACGACTCGGCGGTCAGCTGCTCGATCACCCGCGCGAGGTCAGCGGGGTAGGTGCTGGAGAACTCCACCCGGTGACCGTCGGCAGGGTGGGCGAAGGAAAGCCGCACCGCGTGCAGCCACTGGCGGCTCAGGCCGAGCCGCTCGGCGAGCACGGGATCGGCCCCGTAGAGCCGGTCGCCGACGATGGGGTGCCGGACGGCCGACATGTGCACCCGGATCTGGTGGGTGCGCCCGGTCTCCAGGATGATCTCCGCGAGGCTCGCCGCGCGGAAAGCCTCGACCGTGTCGTAGTGGGTGACCGACGGCCTGCCCCCGTTGATGACGGCGAACCTGCCGTCGCCGGAAGGGTGCCGGGCAATCGGCGCGTCGATCGTGCCGCGCAGCGGGTCCGGGTGCCCCTGGACGAGCGCGTGGTAGCGCTTGTCCACCTCGTGGTCGCGGAACGCCTGCTTCAGCGTGCTGTAGGCATTCTCGCTCTTGGCCACCACCATGAGCCCTGTTGTGTTCGCGTCCAGGCGGTGCACGATGCCCTGCCGCTCGGCTGCCCCGCCGGTGGCGATGGTGTGCCCGGCCGCGAGCAGCCCCTGCAGGACCGTGGGCCCGCTCCAGCCTGGCGTCGGATGCGCGGCTACCCCGGCAGGCTTGTCGACCACCAGGATGTCGGAGTCCTCGAATACGACCCAGAGCCCCGGCACGGGCTCGGGCTGCGGGCTGGCCGGCCCGGCGGGCGACGGCAGCGACACCTCAAGCCACTCGCCGGCCGGCACGCGTTCGGACTTGGCGGCGGGCCTGCCGTCTACCAGGACTGCCCCCGTGCTGATCAGGTCGGCCGCAGCGGCCCGGGACAGGCCGAACATCCGGGCGACCGCCGCGTCTAGTCGCTCTCCGTCCAGACCCTCGGGAACCGCTACCCGGCGCCGGGCCGGGAACGACCGTGCCGGAAACGACTGGGCCGGGAAAGTCACGCGCCGCCACCCGGCTGACCGCCGAGGCCAGGCGAAGGGTCGCCAGCGGCAGGTCCCTCGATCCTGATCCCGCGGGTGGCGAGCAGCACGGCCAGCGCGCCGCCGCAGACAATGGCGGAGTCCGCCAGGTTGAAGACCGGCCAGTGCGGCACCTGGATCCAGTCCACGACATAACCGCGCAGCGGCCCCGGGTACCGGAAGATCCGGTCGGCCAGGTTGCCGGTGGCACCGCCGAGCAGCAGGCCGAGCGCGATAGCCCAGGGCAGGCTATGGATCCGCCGTGACGTGCGCAGGATAAAGATGATCACTCCGACCGCGATAAGCGTGAACACAATGGTCTGTGAGGTGCCGATGCTGAACGCTGCCCCGGGGTTGCGCGACTGCCGGAGCGTAAGGAAGCCGCCGAGCAGCCGGATGGTACGCCCGTCGGTCAGCTCGGCGACGACAGTGACCTTGGAGGCAATGTCCAGGCCCAGCACGCCCAGGGCGACCGCGATGAGAATGCCGACCCGCCTGGGCGCAGCGGGCCGACGAGCGCCGCCGCCGCCCGGAAGGTCCGGAAGGCTCGGAATGTCCGGCCGGCCGGTGTCGTTGCGACGCACCGGCCCGGTCAGCGCCGTTCCTCGCGCTGCTTGCATGCCACGCACAGGGTCGCCCGGGGGAACGCCTGCAGGCGGGCCTTGCCAACCGGCTCGCCGCATGATTCGCAGGTGCCGTAGCTACCCGAATCGATCCGGGCCAGCGCCTTCTCGGTCTGGGCGAGCAGCTCGCGTGCGTTATGCGTGAGTGCCAGCTCGTGCTCGCGCTCGTAGGCTTTCGCACCCACATCGGCCTGGTCGTCGCCGGCGTCACCCACGGCATCGCCCAGCCGGTCGGCGATGTCGGATTCTGCCCGGTCGATGTCAGCACGCAGCTCGGCGGCCTCCGCAGCCAGCTGGTCCCGCACCGTCCCGAGCTCGGCCTCGGTCCAGCGCCGCTCGCCCTGCCGCACGGGAAGAGCAGCAGCGCCTGAACGAGCAGCAGCGGTCATTTCCCGCCTCCCCTCGGTGCATACTGGCAATGATCTTGACTGCGAGCAGTCACCGGAGAATAAGTGGTGAGCAGGGCGTACTGCAAACACGCCGGCCATCGACACCAGGATTCGCGGTCCCGCCCCTGGTCAGCCGGCCCGGCGCCGCCGGCCGCCCATCGGCTATCGTGGCCGGCGGGCCCGCAGTCCGGCCGGCCCGATCGCGGGGAGGCCCGCCCAGCATGCCGCGCGCTGACAACCCTCAGGCTGACGACCCTCAGGCTGACGACTCTCAGGCTTACGCAGCCAAGCCGTACCCCGAGCTGCCCGCCGTGGTCAACCTGCCGCAGCTCGAGCACGAGATGCTCGCCCGCTGGCGGGATAACAAGGTCTTCCAGCGCTCGCTGAGCCAGACAGCCAGCGGCGAGCTCTGGACCTTCTACGAGGGCCCGCCGACGGCCAACGGCATGCCGGGCGTGCACCACATCGAGGCCCGGGTGTTCAAGGACCTGTTCCCCCGGTTCCAGACGATGCGGGGCCGTCACGTGCCCCGCAGGGGCGGCTGGGACTGCCACGGCCTGCCCGTCGAGGTAGCCGTCGAAAAGGAGCTCGGCCTGACGGCCAAGAAGGACATCGAGGCGTACGGCATCGCCGAGTTCAACGCCCGGTGCCGGGAGTCGGTGCTACGGCACGTGGACGCGTTCGCCGAGCTGACCGAGCGGATGGGGTACTGGATCGACCTGTCCCAGGCCTACCGGACCATGGATCCCAGCTACATCGAGTCGGTGTGGTGGTCGCTCAAGCAGATTTTCGGACGGGGCCTGCTGGTCAGGGACTTCCGGATCAGCCCGTACTGCCCGCGCTGCGGGACGCCGCTGTCGGACCACGAGATGGGCCAGCCGGATGTCTACCAGATCGTCGCCGACCCGTCGGTAACCGTCCGCTTTCCGCTACGCAGCCTCCCCGGCGGTGCGAGCCCGGCGCTGGCGGGCGCTGACCTGCTGGTATGGACCACTACGCCGTGGACGCTGGTGTCGAACACGGCTGTCGCCGTCCACCCGGACGAGATTTACGTGGTAGCCCGCAAGCCCGGCGACGGTGACCCCGTCGTCGTCGCGGAGGCGCTGTTCGCCCGCGTGCTGGGCGACGGCTGGCATATCACCGACCGGTTCCGCGGCGCCGAGCTGGCCGGTGCCACCTACCGGCCGCCCTTCAGCCTGATCGACATCCCGAACGCGCACCGGGTCGTCACCGGGTCGTTCGTCACGACCGACGACGGTACCGGGCTGGTGCACCTGGCCCCGGCGTTCGGCGCTGACGACATGGCGGCGGGCCGGGCGCACGGGCTGCCCGTGGTCAACCCGATCCGCCCCGACGGCCGGTTCGAGGAGGATGTCCCGCTGGTCGGCGGGCTGTTCTTCAAGGACGCTGACCCGCTGCTGATCAGCGACCTGGCCGACCGGAGCCTGCTGTTCCGCTCGCAATTGCACGAGCACAGCTATCCGCACTGCTGGCGGTGCGCAACGCCGTTGCTCTACTACGCGCTGCCCTCCTGGTTCATCCGCACGACCGCGATCAAGGACCAGCTGCTGGCCCAGAACGAGCAGACCAGCTGGCAGCCGCCGACGATCAAGCACGGCCGGTACGGCGAGTGGCTGCGGGGCAACGTGGACTGGGCCCTGTCGCGTACCAGGTACTGGGGCACCCCGCTGCCGGTCTGGCTCTGCCCGGCGGAGCACGCTACCTGCGTCGGGTCGCTCGCCGAGCTGTCACTGCTGGCCGGCCGCGAGGTGTCCGGGCTCGACCCGCACCGGCCGCAGGTGGACGACATCGTGATCGACTGCCCGGACTGCGGCGCGCAGGCCCGCCGGGTGCCCGAGGTGATCGATGTCTGGTACGACTCAGGTGCGATGCCGTTCGCCCAGCACGGCGCACCACTGCGGAACGAGGCGGAATTCCAGCGCGCCTACCCGGCCCAGTTCATCTGCGAGGCCATCGACCAGACCCGCGGCTGGTTCTACTCCCTGATGACGATCGGCACGCTGCTGTTCGGCCGGTCGGCGTACGAGAACGTGGTCTGCCTCGGCCTGGTCGTCGATGACCGCGGCCGGAAGATGAGCAAGCATCTGGGTAACGTACTGGAGCCGATCGCTCTGCTGGACGCCCATGGAGCGGACGCGGTCCGCTGGTTCTTCGCCGCGTCCGGATCTCCCTGGGCGACCCGCAAGATCGGGCCCGCCGCGCTCGAGGAAATCGTCCGCAAAGTGCTCCTGACCTACTGGAACACCACGTCGTTCCTCGTGCTCTACGCCAATGCGGCAGCTACGACGGGAAATACCTGGAACGCAAAACGGGCTTCCGACGCCCCGTCACCACCCGCCCGGCCGGTCCTTGACCGGTGGCTGCTCAGCGAGCTGCACACACTGGTCCGCGACGTCACCGCGGCACTGGACGCGTTCGACTCGGCAGCCGCGGGCCGCCGGCTCGCCGTCTTCATCGACGACATGTCGAACTGGTACGTGCGCCGGTCCCGCCGCAGGTTCTGGGAAGGTCCGGGCACGCCCGACGGCGCGGCGGCCTTCGCGACCCTGCAGGAGTGCCTGCGGACGCTGACCCGGCTGATGGCGCCGATCACCCCGTTCCTGACCGACTACCTGTGGGACGTGCTGCGCGACGCCGGCGCGCCCGATTCGGTGCATCTGGCCGCCTGGCCGGTGCCCGACGGCGCCCTGATCGATGAGCAGCTGTCCGCGCAGGTGGCGCTCGCCCGGCGGCTGGTGGAGCTGGGCCGGTCGGCCCGCGGCGCCGCCCTGCTGCGAGTGCGCCAGCCGCTGCGGCGTGCTCTGGTCGGCGCCGCGGGTTTTGCCGATCTGCCGGAGGAACTCCGCGCGCAGATCGCCGAGGAACTCAACGTGCATGCACTGGAGCCGCTCGCCACGGTCGGCGAGGAACTGGTCGACTATTCGGTGAAGCCGAACTACCGCGCGCTCGGCAAGCGCTTCGGCAAGCGAACGCCGGCCGTCGCTGCGGCGATCGAGGCCGCTGACCCGGCGGCGCTGGCGCAGGCGATGCGGTCAGCGGGGGCGGCACCGGTCGAGGCTGACGGCATGGCGGTGAGACTCAGGCCGGACGAGGTCATCGTGACCCAGGCACCCCGGTCCGGCTGGGCCGTGGCGTCCGAGGGCGGCGAGACCGTGGCGCTGGAGGCGACGATTACGCCGGAGCTTCGCCGCGAGGGCCTGGCCAGGGAGGTCGTCCGGCTGGTTCAGGACGCCCGTAAGAGTGACGGCCTGGCCGTCAGCGACCGGATCTCGCTGCGCTGGACCACAGCGGACCCGGATCTCGCCGCGGCGCTGACCGAGCACGGCACCATGATCAGCGCAGAGGTCCTGGCCGTCGATTACGGCCCCGGCCCGGCGAGCGAGGTCGGCGAGCACGTCGATGCCGGTCTCGGGCTGGCCTTCCGGGTCCGCCCCGTTACGGTCCTGGGCCGGTAGCAGCTTCCAACTGCCACCGTCAGTCAACTGGCACCGTCAGTCAGTCAACTGGCACCGTCAGCCGGCGTCGGATTCTGCGATGTCCTGATCGGGCTTGCACGCCTTGCACGGCACGAAGTCACTGGACTCGGCCGCTTGCCTCGACATCGTCTCCAGATCTTCCGGGCCGAGGAACCGGATCAGGATGCATCCGGTCCGGTGATACCTGGCGATGCCCGGAACCACTGTCACCTGGCCGTCGCCGCTCACCGCGGAATCCAGTCCGGGGCCGGTCGCACCCGCCTGCGCTGCCGCGGCGTCCCCGGTCTCCGGCACTGAACTCTCCGGCACTGAACTCTCCGGCGCTGGACTCTCCGGCGCTGGACTTTCTGGCGCTGGACTCTCCGGAGCTGTCGTCTTCGGCCCGCCTGTCTTGGGCCCGCCCGTCCTGGCCTGGCTCTGCGCTCCCGCAGCCGCAGGGACCGCGCTGGCCGGGGCCGATGTCGCCGGGGCTGGTGTCGCCGGGGCTGGTGTCGCCGGAGCTGGTGTCGCCGGAGCGCTGCGGCCCGCGATAGGCGCGGCATCGCGCGCCGCCGGGCGTGCTGCTGCCCGCGCCTGCGCTGCCGCTGCCCGGTCCGCCGCTGCCCGGTCCGCCCGCGCCGCCGCTGCCCGGTCCGCCGCTGCCCGGTCCGCCGCCGCCCGCTCCGCCGCAGCCCGCTCCGCCGCAGCCCGCTCCGCCGCAGCCCGCTCCGCCGCAGCCCGCTCCGCCGCCTGAGCCGCTGCCCGGGCGCTCCCTGCCCCGCCAGCCACCTTCGCGCTTGCAGATGGCTCGGGCTGCTTACTCACGGGAAGGCCGCCGGACGAGGCAGCCGCCGGCCCATCATCCGGCCCGGATGCTGCTGACACGTCTCCGTTAGCGTCGCCCTGCGCGCTCGCAGGGCGCACCTCAGCGGCGGGCGGCCCAGCGGGCTCTTGACCTGCTCGCCCTGGCGCAGCCCACCCCGACGCAGCCCACCCTGGAGCGGCCCACCCTGGAGCGGCCGGCCCGGCATCGCCCAGGTCTCTGGCCGCCAGTTCCTGTTCGACGCGCTGCCAGAGGTCCTGAACCTGCGGCAGCCTGGCGCGGTAGTGCGGAATGTCCGGGTCCTGCGCCGTCGGTGCTCTGCCGACCGGACCTGCTGCGTCAGCCGGACCTGCCGCAGCCGGTGCACCCGGATCCGCCGCCGGATCGGACGCCGCCAACGGCTCGGCGGAACTCGGCAGCGCGGCGCGCGGCGGCCACGGACGGACGACCGAACTCGGCAGCGCGGCGGGCGGCGGCCAGGAACGGACGACTGACTCTCCTTCGGACGGCTCGGTCCGGCCGGCCGACAGCGACGGGGCAGGGGGGGCAGGCGCGGCCCCAGCAGCCGAGCGCGCACCGGTCCGCCGAAGCGGAGCAGGCCACCGGCGGACCTCGGGCTCGGCCGGTTCGGCCGGCGCAGCTGGCGCAGCTACGGCAGGCGGAGGTGCGGCACCGGACGCCGAACGCACGGGCGGGCGGGTGGGCGCGGCAGTGCTGGCAGGCATATTCGGGCTGGCCGGCACATTCGGACCCGCAGGCACAGTCGGACCCGCAAGCACAGTCGGGCTGGCAGGCACAGCCCCCGCAGGCCCCGCCGACGCCGCCGGGCTGGCCGACGCCGCCGGGCTGGCCGGCACAGTCTCGCCAGGCGCCGCACCGGGCGCCGAACGGGACGCAGCCGCAAGGCTGCCCGCCCGCTCCGCAGCGGCCGACCGCCCCGGTAGTGCCGGCTCCGGCACGACCGTGGGCTCGGGCAGCGTCGGGAACCCGGGCGGCACGGCCGGCCCGGGATGCACGGGCAGGCGGCCAGTCGCGGCGGGGCGGATGGGCTTGACCGGGATGGCGGGCGCGGCCGGCTCGGGCTGCGGGACTTCAGGAACCGAAGGCGCCGGGTCAGCAGGCCCGGGCACCAGGCTGATCCCCGGGCGGTCCGCCCGGTCGCGGCCAGCGCCGTTACGGCCAGCGCCGCGCCCCGGCCCGGCGGTCCGCAGCGGGGTCGGCTCAAGCTCCGATTCTGGGCCGGCCGGCCCATCAGCAGCCGACTTGGCCAGCTCAGCCTGCGGCGCGGTGCCGAAGATTTCCTCGCGCCAGATCACCACGCCGATAGCCAGCATCAGGCCAGCCAGCGCCGCTACGCCGATAGCCAGGTAAACAAGCAGCAGGCTGCTAGTGAGAATACCTCCCACTAGCAGCCCTATTGCTACCAGGACAACCGAAAGAACAGCACCGAACCGGATCACGAGCGGACTCCACTACCGACGACGGAGCGGACCGGTCGGGTTAGCGACGGTCGTTGTGGCCGCTGTCGGCAGGGTGGAACCCGCCGTTGTGCGCGACCGGCTCGGGGACGCCCGAGTATGAACCTGCAACTGAGGACGGGCCGCCGTTGCGGCTATCCATCCGGCTCATCCCACCGGACACCGTGGACTGCGGGCCAGTGGCAACTGCCGGGAACACGCCGCTGTCGGCCGCGCCTGCCTCAAGATCGCGCAACTGGCCTTCCAGGTAGGCCTTGAGCCTGCTGCGGTACTCGCGCTCGAATGCGCGCAGGTCGTCAACGCGACGCTCAAGTTCCTCGCGGGACTGGACCAGCGAGCCCATTGCCTGGCGGTGCCGCTCCTGCGCATCGCGCTCAAGGCTCTCGGCCCGCGCCCTGGCATCGCTGGTGATCTGCTCGGACTGGCGCCTTGCCTTGGTCAGGATGTCGTCGGCCTCACGGCGGGCCCGGCCGAGGGTGTCGTCGGCCTCACGCCGCGCGTCGGCGATCGCCTGATCGGCGGTCTGCTGGGCCAGCGCGAGTACCCGCGCAGCGGTGTCCATGTTGTCCTCGACCGGCCGCATGCTGCCCATCATCACGGGCTCCGGCCTGCGCTCCGGCTCATGCCGCGGCGGCTCGGGCGTCATGAGCTCAGGTACTGGCTCAATATGGGGGGCGTTCAGGGCGGCCGGCACCTTACCGCCGCGCAGCACCTCGGCCAGCTTCGCCCGGAGCTCTTCGTTCTCCTGGATCAGCCGGTCGAGTTCCGCCTCGACCTCGTCGAGGAAGGCATCAACTTCCTCTTCGTCGTAGCCGGGCCTGAGCCTGGTCGTGCTGAACTGCTTGTTCCGCACATCCGCGGGCGTCAGTGGCATGTCTTCTCCTTGGCGCATGGTCCCCTATGGACGCTACCCGATCACAGCCGTGGCACGACCTCCTGCAACAGCACAAGTACCACCACGAACAGCAACATGAAGCTGAGGTCAAGGGCAACACTACCTAGCCTGACCATTGGAATGTAGCGCCTTAGAAATCTGAGGGGCGGATCTGTCGCCGTGTAGACACCCTCAGCGATGACCAGGACGACCCCGGAAGGCCGCCAGGACCTGGAATATGCCTGGATCCAGCTCAGCACGAGCCGGACGATGAGCAGCAGCAAATACAGCGAAAGCACGTACGTCAGCACGATCTTTGCGATGTTCACATCCCCACCCTGCCCTCACGGCCGATGCTGGATGGCCATCTGCGCTGTCGTGCTGCCGAACGCCCGCGAGTTGCCTAGCTCTGGTTGAAAAAATCCCGTTCCGCGATCCGGGCCTTGTCCTCGGCTGCTACCTCTACGTTCGCAGGGGACAGCAGGAAAACCTTGTTGGTGACGCGCTCGATGCTCCCGCGCAGCCCGAAGATCAGTCCTGCCGAGAAGTCGACGAGGCGCTTGGCGTCGCTGTCAACCATCTCCGTCAGGTTCATAATCACCGGAGTGCCCGCACGGAAGTGCTCGCCGATGGTCCTGGCTTCATTGTACGTGCGCGGATGCAAAGTCGTGATTCGGGTCAAATCGGTGGTCTGGACCTGAGGCGCCTGGCTCGGGGGCGCACCGAGACGCTCGCGGACCATCGCGCCGTTCTGGTGCCCGCCGTCCCCGTAAGCAGCCGGGTGCACGTCCTGCCGGTCATCCGGCTCGGCCACGTCGCCCCCGTACTCATCGAACTCGTCATCGGCGCCGTACTCATCCTGGTAGTGGTCTTCGTAGTGGTGGTCGTCCTCTACCAGGCCGAGATAGACCGCCATCTTGCGCATCGCGCTGGCCATCCTTTGCCCTCCGTCATGCCTGCCCGGCGGCACCACGCACAAACTGCGTGCCACGCGTCGGACATTACCTGACGAAGGCTCGCCGGCCGCCGAGCAACGCCGTACCGATTCGCAGGTGTGTCGCGCCGGCCGTGATTGCCTCTTCCAGGTCAGCGCTCATACCGGCCGAGATCACCCGGGCCGATGGATATGCCGCGCGTACCTGCTGCGCTATCTCGCCGAGCCGGCCGAATGCCGCCGCGGGCGAGGTCCCGAGCGGCGCGACCGCCATCACGCCGCCGAGGGTCAGGGCGCTCTCCCCTGCCACCGTGGCGGCGAGCGCCGGGACTTCGGCGGGCAGGGCACCGCCCCTGCCGCGGTCACCGTCGAGGCTGACCTGCACCAGGCAGGTGACCGTGCGCCCGGCCGTCCTGGCCCGGGAGCCGAGCGCGCCGACCAGCCGGAGCCGGTCGACGGAGTGGATCACATCGGCGTAGCGCACTACGCTCGCGCACTTGTTCACCTGCAGCTGCCCCACAAAGTGCCAGGTCAGCGGCAGCCCGAGGGTGGCGCACTCGGCCGCCTTGAGCTTCGCGTCCTGGTCTTTGTTCTCACCCACCTCGGTCACCCCAAGCTCGCTCAGCAGCGCTACGTCGGAAGCGGGGAATGTCTTGGTGACCGCGATCAGGGTGACATCCTCGGTGCGGCGGCCGGCCGCGGCACAGGCAGCTGCGATCCGGGTCCGCAGCGCAGCCAGGTTCTCGCTCAGCTCGGCGCGGCGGTCAGCGCCGGCGGCAGCCGAAGTGCTCACCGCCACATCATGACGCGAGCCAGATGAGCCCGGCGAACCGCCCGGTGCGCCCGTCGCGCCGGTAGGAGTAGAGATCTGGCGTCTCGGCCGTGCACCGCGGGTCTACGCTGATCGCCCGGATCCCGGCGCTGGCCAGCTGTGCCTCGATCCCGGACCTGATATCGATACCGGCAGTGCCGGCCCTGGTGATGCAGCCAGCTTCGGGCACGACGCCAGCCACCATGGCCCTCAGCTCGGCCGGCACCTCGTAGCAGGCCCCGCAGATGACCGGCCCGATGACCGCGTGCATCCGGCCCGGACTGGCTCCCGCTGCTGCCAGCGCAGCAACCAGCGCGGGCACGACACCGCTGGCCAGCCCAGCGCGCCCGGCGTGGGCTGCACCGACGAGCCGGGCAGCAGGATCGGCGAGCAGGACCGGCGCGCAGTCGGCAACCAGCACCCCCAGGGCGAGCCCTGGCATGTCGGTGAAGATCGCATCTGCCTGCGGCGGCCCTGCGCAGGGCCCAGAGGCGACGGGCACATAGCTGACATCGCAGCCGTGCACCTGGCTCATCCAGGCCATGCCCGCCGGGCCTAGCCCGCAGGCAGCGGCTACCAGCTGCCTGTTGCCGGAGACCGCCGCGGGATCGTCGCCGACTGTCCCGCTCATGTTCAGCTCGGCGAACGGCGCCCGGCTGATGCCGCCGCGGCGGCCGGTAAACAGAGCATGCACTCCCTGGCATAGCTCGAAGGGCTGCCACGGGCAGCCCGCGCCCCGATCGGGCGCCGCGCTCACTTCAGGAAGTCGGGCACGTCGAGCTCGTCATCCTCCTCGAAGACCACTGACCGGCGCCGGGTGCTCGGGCTGTCAGCTCCCCGCGCCCCGGCGGCGTCAGTGGCCAGCGCCGTCCCCTGCAGCACGGCGCCCTGCCGCTCGGCGCCTACGGAAGCAGGCGCCCCGGTGCTGGGCCGCGGCGCCGTGCCAGCGTCGATGCCGGCCGACGGCAGGCCCGCCGCGCCCGGGGCATCGGTCCAGCTGACTGACTCCGCCGCTGGCGGTTCCGCGGCAAGCGGCGGTTCCGGCACGACCGGCCCGGCCGACCCGGCCGACCCGGCCGACGCAGGCGCAGGCACCGCAGGCCCGGCGGCGGGCGCCTCGGCCACCGGCTTTCCCGCGGTCGCTGACGGCTCGCCGGAGTGGTCAGAAAGGGCGAAAGGCTGCCAGCTGCCGCTCCCCGAGTAGCCATTCGAGGTCATCGCCGCTGCGCCCAGGCCGACCGTCGTGCGGCCCTGCCGGGGCCGCGTGCTCTGGGTCTCGTCGAAGCCCGCCGCGATCACGGTCACCCGGACCTCGTCGCCCAGCGCATCGTCGATGACGGCGCCAAAGATGATGTTCGCGTCCGGTGCGGCCGAGTTGGCGACCAGCTGAGCCGCCTCGTTGATCTCGAACAACCCGAGGTCAGAGCCGCCCTGGATGGACAGCAGCACGCCGTGCGCCCCGTCAATGCTCGCCTCGAGCAGCGGGCTGGAGATCGCCATCTCGGCGGCGGCAACTGCCCGGTCGTCCCCGCGCGCTGAGCCGATGCCCATCAGCGCCGAGCCGGCCCCGGACATGACCGACTTCACGTCGGCGAAGTCCAGGTTGATCAGGCCGGGGGTGGTGATCAGGTCGGTGATTCCCTGGACACCCGACAGCAGTACCTGGTCGGCGGCCTTGAATGCGTCCAGCACGCTGACATGCCGGTCGGAGATGGACAGCAGCCGGTCATTGGGGATGACGATGAGGGTGTCGACCTCGGCGCGGAGCCGCTCGATGCCGTTATCCGCCTGCGCTGCCCGCCGCTTGCCCTCGAAGCCGAACGGGCGGGTGACCACGCCGATCGTCAGAGCGCCGAGCGAGCGGGCAATGCTGGCCACGACGGGCGCGCCGCCGGTCCCGGTCCCGCCGCCCTCGCCTGCGG